>OLOO01000213.1_pt1 | contig 62343 bp, 83 predicted proteins | sample 1672621 | NCBI WGS metagenome assembly OLOO01 (sample SAMEA3136706, study PRJEB25190) | human gut metagenome | biome: human gut; feature: human-associated habitat; material: faeces | place: Austria | collected 2013 | reverse complement strand
AAAGTAATGTTTTATAATAAATCTCCGACAGAATTTATCTTATAAACAGCCAAAAACTCCTGAAGGAGCTTTCCACGCTTTAGATATACACCAATTCTTTTAACACAATCTCTTCTACAATATTACGAATACTATTTACCAATCAGCCAGCTTTTATCCTAGTTTGGACAATAAACATACTGTCTCTATATGATAAGTGCTCGGGAAAAGATCCACACACCCAATCCGTTCTACCTGATATCCTCTTCCCTGCAGAAGCTCCAGATCTCTTGCCAGGCTGGTCGGCTTGCAGGCAATATAAACCATTCTTTCCACGCCAAAATCAATGATCTTTTCCAGTGCTTTCGGATGCACACCGTCTCTTGGTGGATCCAATACGATCAGATCCGGTACTTCACCCAGATCATCGATTACTTTCAACACATCTCCAGCCCAGAAGGTACAGTTATCGAGTCCATTTAAAGCAGCATTTTCTTTTGCAGCCTCTACAGCCTCTTCAACGATCTCCACACCTACTACTTTTTTTGCCACTGGTGCAAGGATCTGTGCAATCGTTCCGGTTCCACTGTAGAGATCAAAGATTACCTTATCTTTCGTCTCACCGATATAAGATCTTGCTGCCTCATAAAGCACTTCCGCGCCAAGGGAATTAGTCTGGAAGAAAGAAAATGGTGTGATCTTGAACTTCAGTCCCAGAAGTTCCTCATAGAAATAATCCTGTCCATATAAAATTTTGGTTCCTTCATCTTTTACCACATCCGCAAGGCTGTTGTTGGTTGTATGAAGAATTCCGGCAAGCTTCCCATCATAAGAAAGACCGGTAAGCTTTTCCACCAGTCTGGCTTCATCTAGCTGTGCCTCCGATGTTGTTACCAGATCAATCAGAATTTCTCCGGTGCGAACTGCCTTTCTCACAAGAAGATGACGGAAAAATCCAGTATGGCGCATTTTGTGATAATACGGAAGACCTGTATCTGTCGCAAACTCCAGAACAGCCTTTATAATTCGTCTGAAATCCTCATCCACAATCTTGCATTCTGTAACATTTACAATATCGTGAAAACTGCCTCTTTTATGCATGCCAAGTGCAAGAGGTCCGTCCTTATATTCGTCTCCAAAAGAAAATTCCATTTTATTGCGATATGCCTCTCTGACCGGGCTTTCTTTAACACCCTCCCAGATATAATCACCATCAACCGCCGCATCCATCATTGCATGGATCTGCGCTTCCTTCATCTCCACCTGCTTTTCATACGGCAGATTCTGATAAGTGCATCCGCCACAGACTCCAAAATGCGGACATGCCGGCTGACATTCTTCCGGTGAATGCTCCAGAATTTCCAGAAGCCGTCCCTCTGCCTGACCTTTTCGTATCTTATTCACCGCGAAACGCACCTTTTGTTCCGGAACGGTATTCTTCACGATCACTTTTTTTTCTTCGTCCTCTACCACGGCAAATCCTTTATTCGGGAAATCTACCCTTTCTATATATCCTTCTAATACCTGTCCTTTTTTCATCTATCTATATACCCTCACATAGAAAAGGCAGGAATCTTTGACAATTCCTGCCTTCGCTGCTTTCTTAATATTACTGTACTTCATCTTCATCACTGAAGAAATCATTGTCGAAATCATCGTCAAAATCTTCTTCAAAGTCTTCCAGATAATCCGGAGTAAAGAAACAATATACTGCATATGCAATTGCTGCAACTGCTGCTACCGCACCGATAATTGCAAGAATCCAGAGAACAGTTGTCTTCTGATCATCATCTTTCTTATGCATCATATCGTTGAGTTTCGTTGTTGCAAGTAATTCTTCGATTCTGTTCATCTCCATACACGCCCTTTCTGCCGTCACTCTCTGCTTCGGCTCACTCATTGTTTATAGCTAGTATACCACAAATCCATGCATAATTTCCACCATATTGCACAGATTTTCCGAAAAAGAATGTGTTTCTTAGGCACATAGTGCAATTTTAGTCAATTTTCTGCAGTTTTGCAAACATGGCAAACATCTTCTTCGTGCCCGCCGTATCAAAGACCACAGTCACTTCATAGTCTCGTCCGCCTTCTGTGATCTGTGTCACCAGACCTTCCCCAAACTTAATATGACGCACTCTGTCCCCCACATCATATCCCGGACCTTTTCCCTTGGTCACAGTAAACTGCTGTGCAGGCTTTGTCGCTGCGAACGCTTTTGTCGCAAATGCCTGCTTTGCCTGACGGTAAGCGGATACCTTTGGTTCCTCCTCTGTCTGCTCTTTTTTGAACAGGGCACCGGTAGAAAGCAGACTCAGCGGAATCTCTTTTAAGAATCTGGACATCTTATTATACTGTGTCTCACCATGTACCATCCGTCGTCTTGCACAGGTCAGCGTCAGATTCTCCTTTGCACGGGTAATTCCCACATAGCAGAGTCTTCTCTCTTCTTCCAGCTCTGCCGGATCATCTGCCGTGATCGTCATATAGCTTGGGAAAATCCCATCTTCCAGACCGGCGAGATAGACGTGTGGAAATTCCAGGCCTTTCGCACTATGTAAAGTCATCAGCACCACATAGTCCGTCTCCTCATCAAGACTGTCGATATCTGCAACCAATGCCACTTGCTCTAAAAAACCGGAAAGTGTCGATTTTTCATCTTCTGCTTCACAGGACTCCTCGTATGCAACAATTTTATTCCGGAGCTCTTCAATATTTTCCAGACGGCTTTCTGCTTCTTCATCAGAATCTGCTTGCAGTTCTTCTACATATCCAGTTGCATCGATAATCTCATCCATCAATTCCGCTACACTCATGCGTTCGCCTTCGGCTTTAAAATGCTCAATCAGGGCTGCAAAGGATTCGATTTTACCAAGCGCACGTCCGATTCCCGGAACCGATCCTGCAGCCAGGATTGCTTCATAGAAACTGATCTCCCGTTCCGTTGCATAATCCTGCACCCTTCCGATAGTTGTCAGTCCGATTCCCCTCTTCGGTACATTGATGATCCTCCGTACTGCCAGATCATCTTTTCCATTATCTACTGTTTTTAAATATGCCAGCAGATCCTTTATTTCGCGTCTTGCATAGAAGTTTACTCCACCAACGATCTTATACGGAACATTGGATACCACCATCTTTTCCTCGAATATACGTGACTGCGCATTGGTTCTGTATAAAATAGCGAAATCCTTATATTCTCTTTTTCCACTGTTCACCTTGTCTTTGATATCACTGACAATATAATCCGCCTCATCGTAAGCAGAATCAAACTGACGGAACTGAATCTTCTCACCCTCACCATTCTCGGTCCAGAGCGACTTCTCTTTTCGTCCTGTATTGTGACGGATCACTTCATTTGCGGCGTTCAGGATTGTGGATGTGGAACGGTAATTCTGTTCCAGCTTGATCACTTTCGCATTCGGATATTCTTTTTCAAAATTCAGGATATTCAGGATATTCGCACCCCTGAATTTGTAGATTGACTGGTCGTCATCACCAACTACACACAGATTCTGATACTTACCGGCAAGAAGGCTTACCAGCTTAAACTGTACCGTATTCGTATCCTGATACTCATCCACCATGATATAACGGAATCTTTCCTGATAATACTCCAGAACGTCCGGCTGTGTCTGAAGAAGCTGTACCGTCTTTAAAAGCAGATCGTCAAAATCGAGTGCATTGTTAGCTTTCAGCTGCTTTTCATACTCGGTATAAACCTGTGCAATCTTCTTTTTCGCCCAATCCCCTTCCGCACGAAGTGTCATCTCTTCCGGTGTGACAAGCTCATCTTTTGCAGAAGAAATCGCACTAAGAAGCGACCGTTCCTTAAACATTTTCGTATCAATCTGCAAATATTTACACACATCCTTGATCAGTGTCTTCTGATCATCTGCATCATAAATCGTAAAATTTGTATCATACCCGAGCCGGTCAATATATCTGCGCAGGATCCGCACACACATTGAATGGAAGGTGCTCACCCAGATACTCTCCGAACCGAATCCAACAATCTGATCCACTCTCTCACGCATCTCCCCGGCTGCCTTGTTCGTAAATGTGATCGCCAGGATATTCCATGGGTTCACACCTATCTGATCGATCAGCCAGGCAATCCTGTGTGTAAGGACACGTGTCTTACCGGATCCTGCTCCGGCAAGGATCAGAAGCGGGCCCTCTGTATAGAAAACGGCCTCCTGCTGTCTGTCATTTAATGTATCATAAATACTCATATTTTTGTTCCTCTTTCTTCTCCTCTCTCGAGGCTCTATTGCATCATTATATTATAAAAAAAGTGGGGTGTCAAAGAATCTCTCGTCCCTATTTTTCGTCGTAAAAATAGAAAAATCCAGCTCCTTTTTTCTTATCTGTAAAATTTTGCAAAATATCTGGACTTTAAAATTTTAATGTGCTAATATGTCATTGTATGAATGAGTGGGGCAGTTTATGTCACACTCTTATTGATTATTTGTCATGGAGGGATAATATAATGAGTAGAAAAATCAGAACAGAAGCGGTCGATTCTTTATTTGATGCCGTTCTCAGTCTGAAAAGCAGAGAAGAATGCTACACATTCTTTGAAGATGTCTGCACGATCAATGAGCTTTTATCGCTTTCACAGCGTTTTGAAGTAGCTAAGATGCTACGTGATCAGAAAACATACCTGGAGATTGCAGAAAAGACTGGTGCTTCCACAGCAACAATCAGCCGCGTAAACCGCTCTCTTAATTATGGTAATGATGGATACGATATGGTATTTGAGAGACTTCAGGCAGGGGCTGAAGAATCCGAATCTTAATTTTACAGACATCGGCAGGAGTTGGTAGTAACAGCTATTGCCAAACACATAATAGTAAAAAGGAACGAATTTCAAAATCTGAAATCCGTTCCTTTTTTATTCTTCTTAAAAAAGCTAACGCTTTTATTTTTTCTTATCCGGCTTTGGAAGTTCGTCCACCATTTTTTCAATCAGTTGCTTTTTCACATACACATCAAAACTGAGATTACAGATAAAGGCAAACTTCTGAAGCTGTTCTCTTTCTTCATCATCCACACATACAAAAGAATTCTCAGCAGTCTCATACGCCTTACGAATACTATCCTGCAACTCTCCGATCCTGCTTTTTTCCATCTTACAGACTTCTTCATAGATACTTTCCATGTCAAATTCCGAATTCACAGCAAAATATTTGTCTGTCAGTGGCTTTAACAAAATCTCAATATCTTTGATTGAGAGCAGGTTCTTAAAATAATAGACAAAAATTAAAACCAGAAGGTGCTCTTTAGAATACTTTTTCTTGTTCGGAGGCGGAAGCAGATTGTTTTTCGCATAATTATTGATCATCGTTTTCGTCAGGATCTTATCATCCTCATAACGCTTCGTCGAACTGAGCTGTTCCTCCATAAAAGTTGTTACCTGATCCATATATAAATCTATATTCGGAATATCTACCGGATGAATATAATCAATTCCGCCGACACTTTCCAGGATACTGTTTAATAAATCTTCCGTATTTATCGTCATTCTTTTTCACCTCAATATGGATATTATATAGTATTAAAAACTAGATATCAAGTCTTTTCTCTATCTTTCATCCAGGCTTTTTTAACGTAAGTGACGTATTAACAATTCACTTTTTTCTGTTTCCACATATTCCGTTTATACTGAATACATGATTTCAGAAGCTCTGCAGAAGTATTAACGATCAGTTCTTCCGGAAAATGACTCTCCTCGATCACCGGAAGCGCATAACTGTAATCTGCAAGATCTACATCCATATGTGCGTCGCTTCCCATCGTAACCGGAACTTCGTATTTCTTACAGTATTCCAGCATTTTTAAATCATTTTTCCTGGTATCCACGCGGAATCCGCCAGGTCTTAACGAACCGTTATTTACCTCCAGAACGGTTCCTGTCTCTTTTGCTTTTTTGGCCAGCTGTTCATAATCCACCGGATATCTTCCGTCATCCGGATGTCCAATAATGTGAATCAGCGGATTCTCCATTGCCGCAAGGTATGCCGCCGTGATTGCCTCTTCCGTCCGCTCGCCTTTATAACAAGGTCCATGAATACTTGCAATTGCAATATCCATCTGGCAAAGTGTGCTCTCCGGAAGGTCAACCTCTCCCTTTTCATTCATAATATTCAGTTCCACACCCATGAACAGTCTCACGCCGTACATTTCACGCGGTACGATATGCAGATTCTGGAAATAGAACTCATGACAGGTTCCCGGCATCTGCGGTGCATGTTCAGTCAATGCAAATGCCTCCAGTCCTTTCTCTTTCGCCATCTGTGCCATCTCACGTATCGTATTGTATGCATGTCCGCTGACAATGGTATGTGCATGTGTATCTAAAACTATTTTCATCGGTATTTCCTCCTGCCTGCTCTTTGTCTGTGTTCTCACAGCTCATCTTTTCTTATATTCTTATGATAAACTGATTCTTTCTTTTTTACAATCCGTTTTTCCCCACTGTTTTCATTTCTAAAATTTCTATAAAATGTGCGGTGTTTTTGTTGTCACATGGTACAATAGACTATAAGAATATTTAACGAAAGAGGTTTTTTTATGAATCTTTTAGCAGCACTTGCAAGTGTACGGATCTTTCCCAGAAAAGCTTCCCATCAGACACTGACTACCCGTTGGGGAAAAGCTCTTGATCCGCAGCACATACTGGAAGAATATCCACGTCCGCAAATGATCCGCGATCAATATATCAACCTGAATGGAGAATGGAATTACACAGTTCTTTCAGAAAAAAATACCATAACCAAAGAAGGAACTCTTCTCGTTCCTTTTTCTCCGGAAGCCCCTCTTTCCGGTGCCGGTTTCCAGTTAAAGCCGCGCGAAAAAATGCTCTGTGAACGCCTGCTGTCGGTCAAGCGCCTTCCTTCCGACGGATCCCGGTGCATCTTGCATTTTGGTGCAGTCGATCAGTATGCGAAAGTTCTGGTAAATGGAAAAGTAGTTGTCTCACATATCGGCGGATATCTTCCATTTTCTGCTGATATCACAGATGCTCTGCAGGTGGGTTGCAACACTCTGACTGTACACATTGAAGACCGTTCCGACACTTCTTATCACAGTGTTGGAAAACAGAAATTAAAGCGTGGCGGAATGTTCTACACCGCCCAGAGTGGAATCTGGCAGACAGTATGGATGGAATGGGTTCCGGCTGTCTATGTCAAAAAACTGGAACTCACCCCTTTATATGAAAAAGAGACGGTACACGTATCCCTTCTTTTAAATCATCCGATTTCCGGATGCAGCGATGCCGAAGCGGTTGTCTGTCACGTCAGAGACATGGACGGTCGCCTGATTTCCAAAGGGATCTGCACCAATCAGTCTGACTCTCTTTGCTGTTACTCCTGCTACTGTGACGTCAACAATATGCATCCCTGGAATCCTGATGATCCTTATCTTTATACAATTGAGATACAGGCAGGCGAAGATAAAGTCACCGGCTATTTTGCAATGCGTACCTTTACCATCGAACCGGATAAAAAAGGACTTCCCCGCTTCTGCCTGAACCATGAACCACTTTTTCTGAATGGAGTCCTGGATCAGGGATACTGGCCGGACGGGCTTTACACTGCGCCATCTGATGAAGCGCTGATCTATGATATCCAAACCATGAAAAATCTCGGCTTCAACATGATCCGTAAACATGTAAAAGTCGAGACTGCAAGATGGTATTATCATTGCGACCGCCTTGGAATGATCGTCTGGCAGGACATGGTAAACGGTGGCACCTACAATGCTCCGTTCATGACCTGGCTGCCTGCACTCTTTCCAAAATTCAAGCTTCACACCAGTGACCGGATTCATCCTCTCTTCGGCAGGAAAAATGTACATGGCAGAGAAGAATTCATCCGTGAATGCAAAGAAACTGTCACTGCCCTAAAAGCATTCCCATGCATCAGCACCTGGGTAATCTTCAATGAAGGCTGGGGACAGTTTGATTCAAAAAAGCTCACTGCCTTATTCCGCGAACTGGATGACACCCGGCTCATCGATTCCGCCAGTGGCTGGTTTGACAGACGGCAGGGAGATTTCAAAAGTGAACATAACTACTTTGCAAAGCAGTTCGTAACTCCATCTGACCGCGCTTTCGTCATCTCCGAATACGGAGGCTACACCTGCCAGGTCAAAGGACATACCTGCTCCGGCAAGACATACGGATATAAAATCTGCTCTTCACAGGAAGAATTCCAGGCAGCCTATCATAAACTTATGTCTAAAGAAATCGCCCCCCTCAAAGAACAGGGATTGTGCGGAGCAGTATATACACAACTTTCCGACATCGAAGATGAAATAAACGGGCTGATGACTTACGACAGGGAGGTTTGTAAGTTGTAGGTGGTTGGCAAAGTTACGCACCCATGGATTCGGATTCACCCCCGCTCGCGCTTAGTCCGCAAACGTAGCGGATACTAAGTTCGATGATGTCTGACGACATCCTCTCACTAAGTACCGACGTTTCCGATGGGGTTCATTCCGAATGCATGGGTGCTTGCGTTTGTCGCTCCAGTACAAGTTGTGCGGAGGCGCTTCGCTGCCACACTGGGAAAATACTATTTCAATTTCAGTGGGATAGGTTGCTCAGGAACGTAAACTTTATACCTTATCAATATACCTCCAGTACTTCTGCAAATCCATTGCCACCACTTCCCGTCAGACACCACATCCAGGCGATGCGCAGCCGATGCGGTTCTGATGTCATAGCACAGCCCGGGGCAGAACGATAATTCTGCTGGCGGGCCCTCAAAAAACGCCGGCACTTAGTGAGGGGATAACGCTTGCGGTATCACCGAACTTAGTACCGCTGCGTTTTTTGCGGAGCGAAAGCGCGCCCGAAAGCAGAAATATCGTTCTGCCCCGGGCGTCCCTTTCCCATCACCTAACTCATCAGCAAAATCCCCGAAAACGGCGGCAGGTCCAGCGTCACATGCGTCCCTTTTTTTGCTTTTGCCGGCAATGTCTTTTTCTTTTTTGTATTTCCTCCATATTCGTCCCAGTCCGTATCCAGTATCACACTGAGTTTTCCTTCTTCTTCGGTATCCAGTTCGTAATCTTCCTGTTCTTCGTCTGAGAAGTTGAATATCGCGATAAAGTTCTTATTTTTTCCTTTTCTTTTGATCGCATAGATACAGCGCTCTTCCTGATGGCAGTCCAGCCATTTGAAATTCTCCGGATCATAATCATGCCAGAATGCATCATTTTCCTGACCGATGCGGTTCAGTTCGATCATATAACGGTGAAATGCATCATGGAGCGGATATTTTAGGATATCCCAGTCCTGCTCGCGGCTTTCATCCCACTCGCGAAGCTGACCGAATTCATTTCCCATGAAATTCAGCTTCTTACCAGGATGCGCCATCATATACAGATACATAGCTCTTGCCTGCGGGAACTTATCCTCATATTCTCCGTTCATCTTCTGGAGAATCGTTGCCTTTCCATGTACCACTTCGTCATGACAGTATTCCAGCAAAAAACGCTCATTATAATAATACATCATCGAGAATGTCAGCTTATGATAATCTCTGCTTCTGTATTCTGGTGCACTCTGGAAATATTCCAGTGTATCGTGCATGAAGCCAAGATCCCACTTGTAATCAAAACCAACTCCTCCCTGGTCAACCGGTTTGGTAACACCTGGAAAATTGGTGGAATCTTCTGCGATCAGCATGGCTGTCGGATGAAGGGACTTTAGTCCCTGGTTCATCACCTTCAGAAAATCCAGTGTCGTTCCGTTAACACCTCTGGCCTCGTCACCCTGCCAGTAGATCAGACGGCTGACTGCATCCATACGGATTCCGTCAAAATGGAACTCACTCAGCCAGTAATTTGCTGCCGACTGTAAGAAACATCGTACTTCCCCTCTGGAATGCATGAAATTACAGCTTCCCCATTCGCTTTCACCTACTGCCGCATTTGGATATTCATACAGACAGGTTCCGTCAAATTCTTTCAAGCCATAATAATCGACTGCAAAATGTACCGGAACAAAATCCATGATCACACCAATTCCTGCCTGGTGACACTCATCCACAAATTTTTTCAGCTCATCCGGTGTTCCATAACGTGCGGTCGGCGCAAAAAATCCGGTATTCTGATATCCCCAGGATCCGTCAAAAGGATGCTCGGAAAGCGGCATCATCTCAATATGAGTATAATGATTCTTTTTTACATAAGGAATCAGAAGCTTTGCAAGCTCAATATAAGTATACCAGTCTGTATGCCCTTCTCCTTTTTTTCTCCAGGATCCTGCATGGATCTCGTAGATATTGACCGGACTGTCAAATCCGACTGTCCGGTTCTTCATCCATTTTTCATCCTTAAATTTATAACTATAAAGATCCGTTAAGATTGAGCAATCTCCTGGTCTTAATTCCATCTGGAAGCCATATGGATCACAGTGCTCTACCCTTCCGCCATTTGCTGTGTAAATGCAGTACTTATACAGCTGACCAGTCTTCGCCGGAATCGGCTCTGACACATATACACCGCTCTGTTCCTCCTGATACATCGGGATCTCTGTCCAGTTACTGAACTCTCCAAATACGCACACTCCTTTTGCCGATGGCGCAAACACACGGAAAATAAAATTTTCACCCTCTTTATGCGCTCCAAAATAACGATATACATCAAAAAGATGCCCTGTATAAAACTCCTTCCGCATCTCTTTTCCCCCTGTTTATTTATTTTTTTGAAAAGATATGTTTGATAAAAACATACATTACAATAGCAAATGCCATCAGATATCCAAACGCACCGATTGCCGGAATCCCCCACAACCTTGGCTGCATATTGGTTGTACAGATAATGCTGGAACTGATCAGAAGTGCCATCACCCACAGCCCCATTACAATATTCCGCACCAACCTCCTTAGCAACCCGGAAAGCTCATCCGAAGTATGAAGATCCAGATTGACTCTGGTTTGTCCTTTCATGTGACCCTGCAGGATGTCTGCTGCAAGGGAAGGAATATCCATTGCCTTGTGAAGAGAACGATACAGTCTTTTTGCATCATTCTTTATCTCTTTTTTCCACTGTTCCTTCGTCAGAAAGCTCTCCTTCATCCGTGCCGCCGCAATCTCAACCATGTTGATCTGCGGACTGATCTCGGCAAGCACACCTTCCATATTGGCGAGTCCTCTTGCAAGCATAGTAAGTCCATGAGGCATGGAAATTTTATTTTCCTTCATCACTTCCATCAGATCCTGCATAACTTCCGCAATATCAATATCACCCATATCAATCGTTCCATATTTTGCCATCAGATTATTGATATCTTCATACAGCTTGCTCTGATCCGGCTTTCCGCGGAACTCGCCAAGTGCCATCACCGCTTCCTGGATCAGACCGATGTCATTCTCTGCCACACCTTTGACTGCATTGCTGATCTGTTCCCGGTCACGCTCGGTAAGTCTTCCCATCATTCCCATATCGATCCAGACAATCTTTCCATCACGGATACGCACATTGCCTGGATGCGGATCAGCATGAAAAAAACCATCCTCCATAACCTGGCGAATGTAATTATCTACAAGTTTTGTTCCAATCTCATTCAGATCATAGCCATTTGCCAGCAGATTTTCTTTATCGTTGATTGCAAATCCATCAATATATTCCATCACTAGCACATGGTTGGTCGTATATTCGCGATAGAGCCGAGGCGTTGTAACAAAAGCCACATCCTGATTGCGCTGGGCAAATTCTTCCATACTGGCTGCCTCCAGAAGGAAATTCATCTCCTGCTGGGTGACAGTCCAGAGCTCGTCCAGAACCATGTTAATATCCACCATGTCCTTGATCGTACCTGGCGGGACCAGCTTTGCCGCTTTGTGGAGCAGACTGATATCTCTGGACATTACCTTATAGATCCCCTGCCTCTGAACTTTGACGACAACATCTTCCCCAGTCTTCAGAACCGCCCGGTGGACCTGTGCGATCGATGCCGATCCCAGTGGATGCACATCAATGCTCTGGAACACTTCGTTCCACTCATAACCGTAGGACTTGCGGATCACTTCTGCTACCTGTTCAAATGGCATCGGTGTCACCTCGGAATGAAGCCGCATCAGTTCTTCACAATAGCTTTTCGGAAGAATGTCGGAATGCAGTGACATGATCTGACCAAGCTTAATATAAGTCGGCCCCAGATCCTCCAGGATCAGCCGGAGCTTTTCCGGGGTAAGTCCACCGGTAATCCCATGTTTTCTGAGGACTGCTGTCATCTCCCGCAGTCTGGAACCATATTTATTTGACTCTTTTGGCTGGTTTTTGTTACTCATTCATGTCCTCGTTGCCAGATTCGATTGCTTCAACTTCTTTTGCTGCTTCCTTTGCCGTCTCTGTTTCAACAGTTTCAGCCGTCTCTCCTGCCTGTTCTACAGCTTCTTCTACTTTTTCTGTTTCTTCTTCAGAAACTGCTGCTTCACGCTCATAAATTCTTTCTTTGAGCTGTTCAATCTGCTCCGGTGTCATCTTATCAAGCAGCTCGTCCAGTTCTTCCGGTGAAGATGTCTTAACAGAAACATTGACATTTTCTTTTACAGTCTTCTTGATATTGTGGCGAAGTTCCTGATTCAGAACTTTTCCCTGTTCTACAGCTGCTTCTCCACGTTCTGCCATCTTATCCAGAACTTCTTTTGACTTTTCTGCAGTTACTGCTGCTGTACCAATCCCTGCAAGTAATACTTTCTTAACTCCATCTCCTAAACTTCCCATAACGTCTATCTCCTTTCACAATTTCAATCTGCTTTAAAACCCAAGGAATGTAAGCCCCTTTGGCAGAAAAATAATAATCCCGGCGATCGCTGCCATAATTGCTGCGATCAGAACCGCACCTGCTGCTGTATCTTTTGCAATCTTTGCAAGTGGCTTCCGCTCTTCCGTCACCAGATCAACCACCGCTTCTACTGCGGTATTGACCAGCTCCAGCGCCATGATAAGCCCAAAAAGTGTCAGGCAGATGCACCATTCCAGCGATGAGATCTTCAATATCACTCCGGCAATCACTACCAGAATCGCTGCCGCACAGTGAATCTTCATATTCCGCTCTTTTTTGATACAGGTACCAATCCCTTCAAATGCGTATCCAAAACTTTTATAGAGCGGATCTTTCTTCTGACTGTCCATATTTCATCACCTGCTTCTTATTATTGTCTTTATTTTACCAAATCAGCTCTATAATAACCAGTCTTTTCCGTATTTTCTTTCTATACAATCTGTAAAAATTGTAAATTTGTATTTGTATTTTGTATCGAAAAAAGCGGAAATACCATTTCTGATATTTCCGCTTCTCTGTCTGTTTATTTTATCTCTAATTCATCCATCGTTGTTTCCGCATTCATTGCAAAAAGTACACCTCCGAGGAATCCCGGGAAAACAATCGCATAGCCTGCAAATATGATCAGCCAGGATATTCCTTTTAACGCCACCAGACTGACAACTCCCCAAAGTGCTGCACCTATACCCCCACACAATAATGCATTCGTCAGCAGAAACCATCCTGTCATACTCTTTTTTCCATATTTTTTATTCTTCCAGAAATCCCACAGCTTTCTCATTTTACATCTTCCTTTCCAAATTCCTTACCTTTAACAGAATCTTAACAAAGGTATGTAAAATCCAAAGGATCTGCCATGTAAAATCTATGTAAGAATTTTAAATCACCTGATGCTTCAGCCACTTTCTGCTGTGGAATCTCCACGAAAAAATAATCCCACGGAGTGTCCAGTCTGAAAACATTCCGATCCACACGCCCATCGCTCCGACGCCAACTACCCGGATCATAAATACGCTGAGGCAAAAACGGCACAGCCACATCGTCGTGCAAGATGTGAGCATTGAAAATTTCACATCCCCGGCTGCGCGCATACCATAGCCCGGGATAAATGCCATAATCCATACCAATGGCTTTACAATCGTGATCCACATCGTCATATGGATACACATATCCGCACTTTCTTTTTCCATACCACCAAGGATCGTGATCGGTTTTGTCAGCACAAATACACTCAGACAGCTGATGATCAGAATCACTTCCGCAATCATACAAAGCTTTTTGATATAGTAAACCGCTTCATCTTTTCTGCCAGCCCCAATACACTGTCCAACAATCGTCATCAACCCAACGCCAACTCCGATTGCTGCAATTCCATTCAGATTTTCCAGAATACTCGTCATTGCCTGTGCCGCGATTGCCACTGTGCCGAGCGTTGATACGGAGGACTGAATCGCAAGCTTTCCAAGCTGGAACATACTGTTCTCTACCCCTGACGGGATACCGATACTTAGAATTCTCCGGATCATCCGGAAATCTGGACGGATTTTCAGATAATCACGCACCACGATCGGCTGCCTGTCCTGACGCAGCTGGGCCAGAACTACAACTGCACAGAAAACACGTGAAATCAGAGTTGCAAGTGCTGCCCCTGCAACACCCATATGAAATCCCCAGATCAGCATTGCATTTCCTGCAATGTTCATCACATTGGATATCATGGAAATGAGCATCGGACCTTTCGTATTATCCTGTGCCCTGAAAATCGATGCTGCCGAATCATAAGCTGCGATAAACGGAAAGGACAGTGCCGTGTAGAAGAAATAAATTTCCGACGCACGCATGACCTCCGCCTCCACTGATCCAAAGATCAGACGCAGCATCGGCTTTTGGAAAACAAGACAGATCAGGCTGATCACAACCGAAATTGCCGTAATAATAAACAGCACCTGCCTTGCGGATTCATTTGCCCGCTTCACATTCTTCTGTCCGATATACTGTGCACAGACGATCGCACCTCCTGCCGCCAGCGCAGAAAACGCCTGGATCACCAGCACATTGATCGAATCCACCAGCGATACTGCTGAAATCGCCGCAGATCCCACATTGCTTACCATCATTGTGTCCGCTGTTCCCATGATGGAGTTCAGAAGCTGTTCCAGAACGACCGGTATCAGAAGATCTGCAATCATTTTATTTGTGAACATATGCTTTTGTTCCATTTTCTTTTAACTCCCTTTTTCCTCTGCTTCTCTCTTACTTCATTCCTGATTTCAAATAATTTCAAAAAAATCCCTTTGCTATTATGGTCTTCTTAAACTCAGAATGCAAGTATTTTTTTGCCCCGATGCGTTTAACAGACAGCTTTCTTTCTATCTCACATGGTTTTCAAACCCAAATGAGGCAGAAACCGTTTTTTTCATACATACTTTCTACCTATCAGCACATACTTATCTTATCCTGCCGGCAGTTTTTAAGATTTTCACTTTTTTCTGCCTGTGCCATATCAGATAAGGAGGTCCCCATGAAAAAAGAAAAACATTCTGATATTTCATCCCGCAAAAAATCCAATCAGAAGATCATCGATTCCTACGATTATCTGTCTAATGCAGCATCTGCGCAGGACTGCACCGGTCTGATCCCTGTCGGTCCCACAAACAGAGCAGAGCTGGAATCCTACGAAGAAGTCTATCATTATCAGCCGCCGAAAATTGATCCGGAGAAATGTGAGTGACTTCTATCAACCAAATAAGGAACGGTTTCGCTCTTTTTGTCCGAAACCGTTCCTTATATTTACGCTGGTAACTACTACTATAACATGAAAAAGCATAGAACATCCTTTGTCTCATTTTCTACAAAAATCATCCCGGTAAATTTCTGGTATCCTGCCTTTTTCGCCATCTCCAAAGAAACCCGCAGGCGCTCGATTTCCCGGCTGCGCAGCTTTTCAAAATGTTCGATCGTATCTTTTCCTTCATAGCAATAGCCCTTTGTTCCAACCAGGGCATATTCGCCATAAGAATAAAAATTACTCTGGAGAAATTCCAGACGTTCGGAAAACATTTCCTTCATTTACACCAAGATAAACGGTAATCTTCATCTTCTATTCCTCATCAAAATCTACTTCAAATACGCCTTCCGGTGTCTTCATGGTCAGGATTCCAAGATTAAAATCATCATCCTGAATCGTGATATGATATTCAAACACGACATCATCATCAAATTTGGAAAGTAAAATATATTCTCCATTTTCCTTTCCTTCAATCTGATCACAGATATCATCGTATACATCCTCTCCGGAAATCAGTCTCGGATATCCGGATGATTTGATTTTCTTTTCAATTGCTTCATATAATTCGTTCATGCTTTCTCTCTCTTTCTTTTTTTCATTTTATGTTGTTCTTTTTACGAGAATCTGATCTTACATCTCCTCCCGAAATCGCACATTTTAGTTTATGCTGATTTCAACATAACATACCCGCTCTATATTTTCTATTTTGACCAGGTCAGTTCTTCCTTCCCGGTATAATCAAATTTACCATCGTTTTTCTCTTCCAGCGCCTTAATCATATGATAGGTGTATTCATTATACGGCATCGGGATTCCAAGCTCTTTTCCCATCCGCACAAGCTCGCCGGAGAACATATCGATTTCCGTGTGGCATCCGGCATCCAGATCCTGCAAGGTGGAATATCTGGCTGACGGTGGGACCGCACTTCCACGTCCGGACGAGCTTTCGGTCTTGCTCATATCAATTCCTTTTGCCTGTGCGACTGCTTCCAGCTCTCTTTTTAATCCGTCACTGATTGCTTTCATGTGCACGCTGTCACGGTAACATCCAACGCCTGCTCCCAGAATCGCCTGCGGCAGATTGCTGCACACATTCAGGCAGAACTTGCACCAGATCTCTTCCTGAATATACTCTGTGGAGCGGAAATGAATCCCGGTATCTGCAAATAACTTTTCCACTGCTTTCACCCGCTCGCTGTCGAACGGCGCGGACGGTTCTCCGAAAATGATTCCAAGTGTGGTCGGTGGATCAAAATGATAACCGTCTTCCTCTTTATGTGAAGCCACTTTGATCAGTGCCGGTAACACATGCTCCATTCCCACTGTTCTGCCAATGATCTCTTCGCTGTCAACACCGTTCATCAGACTCATGATCACCGTATGCTCGCCTGTTACTTTTTGTATACTCTCCAAAGCACCTTCCAGTGAACCGTATTTCAAAGCAACCACCATCAGATCCACATCATGTGCCTCATCCGGAGACCACACCTCCGGATGGTAAGTCTTGCCATTGATCGCACATCCGTTCTTTTTCAGACGTTCTGCTCTTTCTCCTTCAGCGATCACTCCAAGCCGGATATCTGATTTTTCAGAAAGGCCCCAGATCACATAAGAGCCTACTGCTCCCGCACCTAAAACTGCAACTGATTTTATCTTCATCTTCTCTCACCTCGTAAATTTTCTATCTTTCAACCTTTCGGAGTACCCTTGCCGGATTGCCGACGATTCCCGTCTTTTTCAATAAAATTCCAAGAACCATGACAACCGCCAGAAATGCTGCACGTAAAAGTACCGCTGCCATTTTGTTGTCCTCCTGATGTATGTTATTTTCTCTTTATCCCCGCATCGGTGTCCTAACTTCAATCAGATTGCCGTCCAGATCATAAAAACGGATCACTTTCTGTCCCCAGCTGTACGTCATCAGCCTGGTGACATATTTGGTTTCCGGATACAGTTTTTCTAATTTTTCAGTAAATGTTTCAATATTCCGCTCTTCAAAATAAAGTTCACAGGAATTATTCTCCGGGACAACTTCTTTTCCTGTAACATCCTTCCAGACTTTTTCGTCCTGTAAAACAAGTCCTTCTGTCAGAATAACGTTTCCATCATTGTCCAGAATGATATCCAGACCAAACAGATCATGATAGAATTTCTTTGATTTTTCAATGTCTTTTACGACAATCAGGATATTCCTTAATCTCATCTTCTCCTCCACAACCTGATTTTTTTACTCTATCAGTTTTTTCTGATCTTCCTGGTAAAAAATAGGCTTTTCCTATTCAACTTCCCTTCCCAGTGGCACACCGCCATGGAGGATATCTTCCATCCTATGCACACGACGTTATCCAGATTGCACGGGATTTATTCGACACCTCCAGTGCAAATGGGTTCACTTTCCTGGAATAGCTACCGCAAATACTTCTGTGTCTTTTCCATTACGTTTTTCAGGATATCAATGTTTTGTAAAATATTTTCTTTTTCCAATGAATGATTGGCATCCTCATACACATAAATCGGAACTGCCTGATTCTTTGAACATTCAATTACTTTTTTTACATCGCTCCACGGATCCGCAGTTCCAATAAATGCAATTGCATCATCATGTTCAAACATAAAAGTCTGTTCAAGCGGGGTATACAAAATCTGGCAGCATTTTATCTTATATTTCTCAGCATAAGCGGATGCAATAATGGTTCCTACGCTTTTGGAAATAAATAAAACTTCACTGTACTCGTCAAATGCGATTTCTTCAAGCTTCTTTTCTGCCTGCGCATACAAGGACTCAAATGCCTCTTGCATTTTCTTTTTATCGCCGCGTATATTTTTGCCATTATAGGAATACTCCTGCATGACTATCTTTTCATATCCATATTCCTGAACCAGTTTTCTTGCATAGTACAAAAGTGGCTTATCACAATGATAACCAATGCCTGGGAAAAATACTGCTATTTTCATGGCATCCTCCTGATTTATCTTTTATTTCCATATTTATCAAAATTTTTCCTGAGTGCAATCTCCGTCGGTATGATCGAACCCACCAGTGGAATCATCTGAAATACACACAGAATTCCCCCGACATTTCCTATGGCATCATTAGACTTTCCCATAACCAGAAGTAACACAATTAAAGATACCACCAAAAGAATAAGTCCACAGATATACCAGATCTTTCCGCAATAATGATGTGCAAATACCCAGGTGTCCTGATTCTTCATTGACATTGATGTTCTGTAACCAAACACATAATTGATCTGATCCGGTGCTTTTTTCAAAAACATTTTTCCGAAGCCGATCATTGTAAACGGAATCAGTAAATCCATTATAAGCATAAAAATCCAGAATCCCATAACCGCACCTCCATTATTTTATCTTTTTTCAGTTTTTCTCAGATACACACACCCCAAATGTCTTATGTTTTAGTTTACTCTCTTGGGACAAATTAATCAACAAACCGTTTTCGGTTCTTGTGCATTTTGTGGTAAAAAAGAAACTGGAAATTTGTGCAAATGCTGGTGAATTCGGTTCTCTATACAAATCAATTTTTAAGGCAGGACTCGCTCCTTTCGGACTTGCTCTGACTCCTAATATTTCACTGGTGATCATCAACCTGATATTGCAGGGCGTAGGTGATGGAAGTCAGCCACTTATGAGCAAATATTATGGTGAAAAAAGGACAAATGACTTAACCGAAGCGAAACATATGGCTTATACTTTTGCTATTATTTATCTGCCATATTACTCGGATAAATTATATGATAAAATAAGGGACTTTTAGTTGCAGGTTGTTCTGGAGTTTCAAAATCTTCAGCGGAGAGCGATTGGCTATCAGATAAAAACACCAATTTCACATTTTTTGCATATCTTAAATGAGAATGTTATACCACCCAGGAGGACTTATGAAAAAAAATTTTATATCCTTACTTTTTGTTTCTGCTATAACTGTCGGCCTTTTATCAGCCTGCAGCTCTGCACCTGCCGATGATAATGCTACGAATCCTAAAGCTGAAACCGTCACTTCCCAAGCCAATCATGACACCAATTCTTCTCCTGTCTCTGTGACACTGAACGAAGTCGCCCATTCTATCTTCTATGCCCCGCAATACGTTGCGATTGAAAATGGGTATTTTGCGGATGAAGGAATTAATTTGACTCTTGTTACTGGTTTTGGGGTAGTTTAGTTAGTACAAGACAATATTTATTATTTTACTCGTAACTTCTGTCCTACATAGATCACATTCGGATTGCTGATTCCATTCAACTGCGCAACCTTCTGGTAGGACGTGCCGTATTTAGCTGCAATACCGGAAAGCGTATCTCCAGACTGGACAGTGTAATACTGTGCGGATGAAGCACCTGACTTACCGTTCACGATATTCTGAATCGTATTGTAGTCATATCCGGCAGCTGAAAGACGATTCTTTCTGTCATTTCCGTTGCCCCATTTACCGGCAAGAACTTCCTGTGCGATCTGCTCATTTGATTTTCTGGCAAACGCAGCGTTGATCTTGTTCTGGACTTCTGTGTAACGACTACCGAGAACAACCTTTCTTGTGTCACCGTTACCATATTTACCAGCTTTCACTTCACTCACCAGTGTATCTACGGATGCAGAATAGATATGGTCGATGAAGCTCTGGACTTCGTTATACCGTGTTCCAAGGGCGTTCTTGCGGTTGTCGCCAGCCCCGTATTTTCCTTGCATGACTCCAACAACCAGATCGAGCGTGGATCCGCTCGGAGTATTCACTGTCGGTTTCGGTGTTTCTGCCGGTTTGGTTGCGTTTCCTTTTCCGGCGTATTTGTTCCATGCGTCCTTGTCGCCGTAGAATTTATCCAGATCGAGATTACCGCCCCATCCATTCAATCTACCGCAAGAGCTATACTGCCGGATAGCACAAGTATAAGCTCCCTCATTCCACGGCTTATCCTGATAGCCTGTGGCGTTCATGTCTGCGTACTGTGCAATCCAGAGCCCGTAATTGCCAATATTAGAAAATCTATAGGCTACAGACTGCGAACAGTACAGGAGCGGACGCACGCCTGTTTTCTGGTATACATAGTCAAGCCAGCTCTTGCACCATGCAAAATCTGAGCTGCCGTATGCCGGGTTGCCTGTTCCCTCCCAATCAAGGCAAAGGATTGCTTCACCTATACGGTTTCCGATTCTATCAAGAAAATAATCTGCTTCTTTCTGGTAATCTCCACCATTCGCATAATGGTAGATTCCAAGACACTTTCCGGCGTTCTTAGCCTGTGCGTAAGCTCTTGCGAAATCCGGGTTCACGTAGCCTGTTCCCTCTGTTGCCTTTACAATCACAAAATCGCACGGGACCACACTGAGGTCAATTCCTGCCTGATAACTTGCAATATCAATTCCATTCATTGCCATAATGTTTCTCCTTTCAAAAAGAGGGCGACTATTCGCCCCATTATTCCTTGTATTTACTTCTGTTCCAGATTTCTGTGATCCGTTCCCAGCCTCCGGTGCTTACCAGATACACAATAAATGCTGCTAGAAATGAGGCAAATACATAATACCATTCAATTACAATTCCATAATAAATGCACAAGACCACCACCGCCACTGGTGTCAGGATCAGTGACACTGCAAGTGCCACCACATTGGTCTGGATCTTTTTCAGTACCGGCATTTCCTTTATCACCTGTACAACTACGCTCACAAGGAATGCTAAAATTCCGATTCCACCAAGTGCATAGGTAATATACTGCATCAACATTTCCGTATTCATAATCGTTACTCTCCTTTTTGTTTTAGATGTAATTCTTCTATTTCCTGTTTCATTTTTGTGATCATGCCATTCCCACCAAGCCGATGATATGCTTCATACATCTCACAGAAATTTTCATAAGCATAGCTCGGTATCTTACCAAGCTTCATATATTTTCCGTGATATTCAATTAACTGTACCCTAAGAAGTAACATTGTACCGGCGCTGTTTGCATCCCTTTTTTTACGTTCTTCCGCAATCCGTTCATCACGCTCTTTTGCGTCCTGCACCTGTTTCTTTTTTTGCTCCTGCAAGAGCCAGACAATATATCCCAATAAGATTGGAAGCGCAATGATATATGTCTGCATCAATACGTCTTTCACCGCTTTTTCTCTCTTTCAATTAAATTTCTTATGATTTTACCGGCTTTGCTGTTCCGGTATACGCTATCGGATAGTCGTAATGGTAATCATACGGATAATCAACCGTTTCCTGGATCTGTACAGAAATCGTAAATTTTTCCTCGGTCGCAACCGTATTTTTGCTTAATTTCACATCTGTAATTTTAAGCATTAAACCACCTCAACTTCTATCCTTGCTTTCCTGATCGAATCCGCAACCGTATAAGTCACTTCCAATATATGTGTTCCTTTTTCTTTCGGAGCAATCTTGCAGTCAAGATAATGCTCATTGATATCACACTCTCCTTGCACCACGATGTCTGTGTAACGTGCCAGCTCATAAGATGCTGTCAGAATCGTAAATGGCTCATCGTTAGGACTTCGCACCAATAGCTTAACGTGCTTGTCTTCGCCCAGGATAAATCTAATTTTATTCACAACAACACCCCCTTCCGTGTATCGGATAAATTACCTCCACAAAGAGCGGATCTGGCTCTGCGATAACTTGATACTGCTCCGGAACTGCCTCTACAGCATAATCTTCCGGAATAACTGTAACCTTACAGTCTTCCGGAACAATTTCCACCATATAATCAAGTGGAACAAGTCTTACGCATAGAGTAGCCGGATCAACAATCAACAGCATCTTCGTGCAGTATGCAATATTGCCTGCATCATTTTCTGCCGTCAGCTCCACCACATACATTCCATCTAAATCATAAGGGACCGTGGCATTCCACCGGTCCCCTTCATCTCTCTCGAATATTACTTCTTTTCCATCTATCTTACCGCTTACCTTTACTACCATAGGCGCACCGCCTAGTCGGTAATCTCGACTGCAATAATGAATGTCTTTCCGCAGTCTACTGGATTCGGAGTAAGAGTCACTGACTTAATTACCGGAGCTGACGTATCGACAGTAACCTTACGTGTGACTGTAGTAGTCTTTCCGGCTTTGTCTTTAGCTACGATTGTGATGGTGTTTGCACCCTCAGCAAGAGTCACGTCCTTAGTAAATGTTCCGTCTGTTCCGACCGTTACAGTTGCTCCATTTACCGTTACTGTAACTGGCTTAGATGATACGTCATCTGTTTTACCACTTACCGTTACCGTCTTCTTGTTGGTTATAAGGTCATTTGATGGAGCCGTGATCTGCAGTGTCGGAGGCACTGTATCAACTGTAAATGTTGCTGTCTTAGCTGCAGCTGCATTACCATCGTTGTCGGATGCCTTGACCGAAATCGTATGTGATCCATCTTTTAACGTCGGTGATGTGCACGTGCACTTATATCCACCGTCAATAGCAGTCTTTGTTACCGTCGATACGGCTGTACCATCAACTGTGACTGCGATTGTTCCTGCATTTACTCCGGAGTCTGTATCTTTTACCTGGAATTCGATAGTCGGAGTTGTATTTGTGATATAAGCTCCTGCAGACGGAGACGTGATCGTGATAGTCGGTGCTGTCTTTTCTTTTACACGGAGTTTAAGTGATGCGCCGAGAGTAGCATGACTCTGATCTACCGTGGTAGTATTGCCGGCCTTATCTGTAGCCTTTACTGTTCCGCCAAGAACATGATCCGGCTGATTGTAGCTCGACTTACTTGGAGCTGTAACCGTAGCTTCCCATTTCCCGGAGGTCGAATTATAGGTCAGATTGTATGCCTGACCATTAAATATATATTGAGCTGTTTTTACTGCCATCTACGCTTCACCTCTACTGCTTGTCTTCTGTTACCAGATCTTCTGCTCCGGAATCAATCAGGACCTCTTTTACCTTGTCCTTTAAAAGTCTCGGTACCTGTGAATAAGTTTTCTTTCCTAACATAATCTGCTGTGCCCATAACATTGCCATCATTTCTTTTCCTCCTGAAATTTGTAATAATATGAATAAAATAGTTAATAAGATTATCGTTTTACTGATATACTGTTTCAGACATTTCCAAAATGCATCCTTCGAGCATTTCATTTTTCTCTTCTGCTTTTTCGACTCTTGTCTGTAAGTCCGCATTTTTTTCTTCCGCCTCTTTAAGTCTTGCCTCCAGTGTTGCTATTCGGCTGTCCGGATCTTCTCCTTCCTGGTACATCAACACGCCAAGAATACCAGCTGTGTACTTCACGATTGCATCAAGCTTCGTGTAATTTTCATACACAACGGTATCTGCATCCCGTTCGCTCACAGACATTCTCTTAGTTGTTGTCGGATCAGAGAATAAAGTCTTCAGCTGATCCTCGTGTGCTGAAATGGTCTTGATCAGAAGTGCGCCATCCGTCTGCTCAGTGACCTGCTGGATCTGCAGTTCCTGACCATCATTGAATGTGATTTTCATTTTTCTGTTTGCCCCTTTCTTCTTTTTAGAGGGATTCTGAACTAAATAGCAATTTAGTAAAAACGGCTGTGTACATGAATGTTAGTGCATATAATATCGCACCAAGCAACTCGGAATTTCAAGGAACTGATTTCAGTAAAAGGATTTTTGACAATATAGGACTTGTGCATAATTATGATGCTACGAATTACAAGCATACTTTTACAGTTCCGCAAGATGGTATATATCTAATTCATGCGTATATGAACTTCCAACAAGGAGTTGCAAAACAATTGAATTTATACGCAATGTTGGAAAGAAACAATGTGGAGCAGTCAAGACAGTCTAAGCTCATAGGACCTTATAGTGGTGCAGATTTTATGTTTCTCAACGAAATCAACGCCGGAGATAAAATACGGTTTACTGTTCTGCAAAACTCCGGAAGCGTTATACAGGTTTCTGGTGGATGTAGGCTAAATATTATTCGTATGGGAAAATAAAGTTATAAAAACACTGAATATTCGTACTGTAAATTCCCTGCTTATGCACCTAAAGCAGGGATGTATAATGTGCAGGTAAACATCTTATTTTGGGAAATGGAAATAATTATGCTTTTACATATGAACCAAATCCGTTTTTAACATACAAAATATGAACGTACAATGTAACCGTTGCAGCCCCGTTACCAAAGTTATGTCCTTCGATCCCAAATTGATTACTTGTAGAATATCTTGCAGCCGCAGATACATTTAACCATAAATCGTAATCCCCCTGAAAATTCCATGTTAAAACCTCTAACGGATAATAGCCAGATATTGTCGGCAAGTCCCAGGTCCATCGAAAATCAGAATTAGCAGCAACCTTCAAATTTGTTTTTTTGATTTCAACATTTTTGATTATATTATTTATTGCTGTTATGTCGTTATTTGCTTTTGTTAATTTGCTACTTAATTCAGGAAGCGTAGGAATTACCGTAAACATTTTATCCACCGACGTAACATTCAGTCCATCCAATGTTACTTTATACAGTGGCATATCTGCTACCAAATCTCCAGACTGAATATCTCCCGTTTTATACGTCGGTACTGCTGCCGTGCTTGCATTTGGTGTTCCCTGAATAACCTTCAGCATCACCTCTTCTATTTTTGTTTCCTCGTTCTTATTATATCTCGCCACAATAAGATCAATCCGTTTCATTCCCTGTGATCCGTTTGCGATTGTCACCGGATCATAAGTATTTTTCTTAATCACCGCCGTGCATCCCTGGATCACCAATACTCCGTCTCTGACTTTGATTTCGTTATTTGATACCAGTTCTGCTGCCAGCTGTGAGCCAGTTTTAAGAACAAATGATCCAGTATCAAAAATTCCTTCATTGACATCCCGGTCCTGCTCTGCCGTAACATGCGGCTTTCCGGTATACCCTGTAATGATTTCCATCAGCTTTCTCCTTTCAATTTGTACTCAATCTTTTCTTCTCCATCCGTTATCTTCCAGATTTTCTTTCCAATTGGTTTCCGCATATATACTCCTGTCAAATAATCTCGACCGCCTACGATATCTCCAATATCTATCTCGTCTTCCAACGTTTCCAATGTCAGATCGTATTCTATGGAATTCTTCGCTTTCTCCAGCCGTTCCGTTCCACCCTTTAACAGATCCTCATATTCCGAACTTGAACTGTCGTAGATATCTGCAATCTCATCAACGCCTTGGAAGAACTGAGTCTGCCCTATTTTTCCGTTCTGGTCAACGTATAAATGGATTACCAGTCGATCTTTGAGCTCGCCTTTTCCGAGACAAATCATATGATTGATACCGCGCTGATTGTTATCCATCGTAAAGTATAGACCGTTGTCATTTGAAAACTCGCATTCCACCGAACGATCCCTAATCGGAACTGCGCTGATCACAACATATCCTGACTCTTCTTTTTCTCTTTGAAAAAACTTGATATCCAGTCTGTATCCTACCGACTGCAGCATCTTTTGCAGTCCCTCATAGAGCGTGCAATATCTGTCGAATTGATAGTCTTTTACTTGTACCCCTGTATCTGCATCACTTCCATAAAATAGCCCCGGGAACGCTTCCTTTACTTTTTCTCCCACGATCTCATTAAGTTCACCAGTTGCTGTTGCATAATCCTGTCCAGATTGCGGTTCAATGATCTTTTTCATCATCATTCCACGCCAGGTATATCCTTTCGCCGTAATGGTATTCGTCTTTGTGCTGGTTTTTATTTCCCGGACTATGCCTCCAAACTCTGTTTCCGGAACATAAAAAAAGCAGCCGTTCTCGACTGTTCCATCCCACTCTGACCTCTTATACTCAATCTCAAAATCATTCGTGGCTTCTTCTCCAATCTCCATATCAAGCGTTGTGTATACAACCCCAAGCTCTTTTCCTTTTGTGTCGGTATATATCAGATCCATTTCGGTGCACCCCTCTCTTTGTAAATGGTCAAATCGAACCCGAAAGTCCCATCCCAGTTAAGGATAAGTTCTCCCGAAGGAATCCGTTTAAATACACTGTTTTTCTTCTCTCTCTTTTCAAAAATACTTTGAATCGTTCCATTACTCAGATATTTCATCACTTTCTTTTCACGGCTCCTGATTACAATATATTCTCCTGCTTCTAAGGTGTCGTTTACCTGATACGGATAACCATTTACAATAATCTTCGGGTCTACACACGGACCATAGATTGTCATTTCAAAATTACTGTCCCTGTAATGGTCAATATACCAATTTTCTGTCCCGGATTTCGGTCTTGAATAATCATATAAATAATCATACGGATACTCCAGAAATGCATAGTCCTCTCTTCTCTCAGCTGAATCCGGATAAAAGCTTTTCTTTTCCTCCATCACCCATACCGGGTATGGAGCATATATTTTAGCCTCAATCCGTTCCATACGGGTACGGCTGTCTTTCGCGCCTATTTCACTTCCGATCACGAAACATTTTATTTTGTAACCGTTCAGAAAAAGCGTTCCCGGAAACTTTCTGAAGATATCTTCTTCACACAGATCCGCAAAACGGTTTGCGTTTTCTGCTCTTTCCCTTTTATCACCGAGGAAATCAATGATCACTTTATAGGTTGCTGCGTCTCTTCTGAACTCTTCAACTTTCCTTCCCTGTGCCTGTTTCGTATCTTCTACTTCCCATTCCGAATCATAAAGTCCGGATGTCCTGATTTTTGCGCGGATCTTTTTATCGCTTAATACAATTTCTTCCTGTGAACTTCCACTTAAATATTTAAGCATTAAATACCACACCCCAATCCGACAATGTTCTTGTAACTTCTCGTTCGCCCAGGTAGGCTCTGATCTGTAGATCTTTCACTGCGTCCTTTATAATGTTCCGAAGTGCTTTATACTGTGTATACTCGTTTTCAGCCATGTTTCCAAATGTCATGCTTGTACCGCTATAGTCAACCGCTTCTTTCACCGCATTCTGTGCCAGCAAAGAGTTTTCTGTCACACCATTTGCCAATCCCTGCATAGAATACTGTCCCATTCTCCAGAATACTTTCGATGGCGAATTGATTTCCAGTTTTTTCTTTGCCGTTGCGATTGCATCGCTTGCCACTCTGCTTGCCGCCGAGATAACTGCAGATCTTCCGTCCGAAATTCCATTCGCAAGACCAATAGAAAGATTATATCCATATAACTGCGTCTTTGATGCCGTACATTGTGCTGCAAACACATTGATTGCTCCACTCGCTACACTTCTTGCTTCCGTTTTTACATTTGATTCTCCATTTTTCATCCCCTGGACAAGTCCAAGATCTACGTTTTTCCCAGATTCTCTTGTCTTTTTCGATGGTGACTGACATCCCAAGCCATTATTTACCGCTTCAACCGTCTTGACTCCCAGATCTTTACCGGCAGCATTTGCTTTTTCCTGTGCATTCTGCATTCCCTGAACCAATCCCATCACGGTATTTGTCCCACTTTCCTGCATAACAGATGTAAGACCATCCATTCCTCCTGCAATATTGGCAGCTCCAGACGTAAGTAGCTGCTGTCCCCATTCATTTGTCATTCCCTGAATGTCCACACTCTGGCTCCAAAGGTCATTCGCTTTTTTCAGTTCTTCATCTGTCATGGAATTGAACGCTGCAACATACCCGGATCCCTGTGGTCCCATCTCTGACAACTTCTGCAAAATGCCCTGGTTAATTCCTCGATCAGCAAGAGCGGACAGATTTTGTTCCCATGCAGTCACGCCGTCTACCTGGCTTTGCATGTTTGCCAGCAAGTTCTCGGTCGAAATCTGCGTACCGGCATCAAACTCCTCAAACATATCCATCTGGGACTTCAGCGCACTCTGTACATTTTCCTGCATAGTAAGAACACTGTTTGTCACATTCACCGCCAGTTCCTGTTGTGATACTGACAAATTCTGATATGCTTCCAGTTCTTGACCTGCCATTGTAATACTGACCGAAGATTGCTCTGTCGCCTCAGTCTTTGCGCTGGTATTATTCTTTGTGGCTGCCGTATTATTGTTTGTCTCTTCCGTCATATCGGAGAGATAACTCATATACGGTTCCATCTCGGCGTTTGCTTCTTTGATTGCATCATTTATCTCTTTTTGACTGTCCTTTGCCGTTTGCTTCGCATCATTGAGTTCCCGTTCATCGTCAGCCATCTGTCTTAACGCCTCTGTAACTGTAACTATATTCCCGTTATACTCAATCGTTGCTTCTGACTGATCCTGTGTGGCAGCGTAAAGTTCATCAACATTATCTGCACCTTTTTTCAGTGCCTCGCTATACTTCTCCTGTGCTTCTTTCGTTGCCTCTGTCTTTTCCCTGAGTACATCATTTACTTCTGACCGCTTCGCTTCGATCGCCGCAAGCTTTTCTCCAATTTCGGAAACTTTGTTCTCTGCATCTGCTTTTTCAACTTCTGCATCCACCAGCTTTTCCACGCTGTCTTTCATTTTTTCCTGCGCAACCTGAATTTTCTGCATTTCCAAAGCACTCTTTATGTAGTTCTTCATCTCTTCCGAACTCATGCTTAATTTTCCGGTTGTCTCGTCAATCGCAAGTGACATTTCCGGAAACATGGTATTCAGTTCCATGACAATCGTTTTCATCCGGCTTTGCTGTTCTGTCGTCTGATTGGATTGTCCGGCAAGCTTTACAAGCTCATCTGTCAGGTTATTCGCCAGTGTTCCGCTTGCATTTACCTCTTCCATGGAAGAAGTCATATTCTGAGTTGCTTGTTTCAAGGCTTCGCTTGTTTCCGATGCTTTGTCCTTCAGCTCGGAAGTGGACTGTATCAGCTCGTCCGTTTCACTGGTCGCATCCCCCATTTTGGATGCCAACACAGCCGTTACTCCGATCAGCGCCGTTACTCCTGCCACAACCAGTATTGCCGGATTCGCAGCCAATACTGCATTAAATCCTGCCTGCGCTACAGTTGCCCCTTCTGTTGCTGCTGTCTGCGCCACGGTTGCCGCTGTCTGCGTTGCTGTAGCTGCCGCCTGTGCTTCCTGCGCCACAGTAGATGCTGCTTCTGCCGTTGTCGCTGCAGTTCGTATTCCAATCAGTTCCGCCGCCTTTTTTCCGAAATCAACCAGCGAGACCCCGGCATCTTTTACTTCAGAAATAAACTTTTTGCTCTTATTTACAACAAAAATACCACCGATTGCAGTTCCCGCAAGCTCTGCCACCGGAACAATCGTTTCAAGATTGTCTGCAACCAGTTTAATTCCTTTTTGTGCCATTGGAAGATATTTCACAAGTAATGGCTGTACAACATCCGCTTGCACCGTCCTTCCAAGAACCTTCCACTGGTTTGTGATACTGTCATACTTGATGTCCTTTACCTTTTCCATGGTTCCCTGGACATTTTTATAGGAATTATTTACGTTGTTCAGAGAAGTAATTACCTTCATGGCATTATCTTCTCCCAGCGCACTCCAGGTATCGCTTGCCAGTGTCAGTGCTTCCTGCTCATTCTTCATGCTTGCCAGATCAGAAATCACCGACTGGAACACTTCTTTTGTAGTTGCACTGCCATCATGCCACTTTTTAACAAGATCCTGTGTGCCGGCAGAAAATGATTTGATGTGATCATCTATTCTTCCGTCAGCAAGACTGTTTCCGAATTCCTTGACGTAGTCATTTACTTTATCCAGATTATATGCTCCGGAGTTTAAACCGTTTTCAAGGATTGCAAACATCTCTTCCGCTGAAAATCCAGCCTGCGCCCACAGAGAAGAATATTCCGTAAGATTATCCGCAAGTTCTCCGGATTTATTTAACCCGTTTTGAGCTCCTTTTGCCATCAAATCGAATGCAGTCTTACCATCGATCCCCATATTTGTCACCAGTGCATCTGCGCCTCTGATTGATTCGCTCAGATCCATCCCAAATACGTCTTCCAATGCCATTCCGTTCTGCAAGCTCTTTGATTTTTGTCGGATCTGTCTCATTCGTATACTGCTTCACCAACGCCATTGCACTTGCGGCTTCATCAATCGCATCTCCGTAACCACCTTTATACAGATTCTGCATTTCCTGTGAATAAGCTGCAGTTTCTCTTGCTGTTGCCCCTGTACTTGCCTGGAGTTTCTGCTGTGCATCTTGAAGCTCCAGCGTCCCCTGCACCGCATCTTTGAACACATTCGTTGCGAGACTTTTTCCGGCGTCTACCATTGTATTGATCAAGTTTGCCTTAATAATTTTCCCGGTACTGGTAATCTTTTCTGCAACATCATCTGTCTGTTTTCCAAACTTGTCAATACTTTTGGCGCACCCGTCTGTTGCTTTTTCTGCCTCTTCCAGATAGGCCGTATTCTCATTTACCGCTCTCGTTGCCTTGATTGTCTGTGCCTGTGCATTATTTAACTGCTTCTGCCAGTCCTCCACTCTGTTTCCGGCTCTTTGGTAAGTGGCTTCACCTTTTTCCACCTTTTCCGTTAATTCACTGACTGCTTCCTGCTGCCGTGATAACGCTTCTTCTGAAACATCCGAAGACTGTTTCATTTCATCCAGTGTGCTTTGTGCCTGTTCCAGCTTTGTGCGGTACTCCTGAAGTTCTGTTCCAACACGTGCATAATCTTCCTGTGCATGTGTCAAACCTTTCCTTACTGCCTCCTCTTTTTCTACCTGCTTATCTAGCGTCCTTGTCAGGACCTCATTCTTCTTACGCAATGTATCAACCGAGTTTGCATTTCCCGCCGTTTCCGCTTCTACAAGCTTCATTTCCGATTTCATTGTAGACAGGCTTTTATTGCACTGTGTCACCGCTGATCTGAATTCTTTTTCGCCATCGAGCGTAATGTATGCGCCCACTTTTTTCTTTGCCATTTCTTCTCTCCAAACCGGCATAAAAAAACCGCCTTCTCAGGCGGTTTTCATGCATCATCTACCAAAATCTTTTGCTATGCTTTCTTCTATGTATTTGTTCAATTCTTCTTTGACTTTTCGCTTTTCGCATAAATGCCGTCCCTTAATTCCCGGTGATGCAAATTCATCCAGTTTGAAATAAATATGCCGTGGGATATAAATAATCAGAGCCGTTATAAACGGAAGCGCCAGGCAGAACAGTTTTCCTGTTGTGGCGAACTCAAAAAGAGAGGCTGCCGTAACAGACAGGAGCGCTGTCGCAATATAAATATGCCGTTTTGCATAAAATACAAGTATTCTATATATCACCCATGCATATATCTTAACTTTCTGCATTTCCAGTCCTCCTCTTCTTTCTACATCATACCACATTTTTCTTTACAAATCCATCATTGAAGCAATTTTCTGCTGCTCAAAAACCTGTCTTCTCATCGTAATATTATGCATTTTCTTGAATTCTTCAAAAAGATCGCACCATTTACCGAAATACATATGTGCAACCTCTTTTTCCGTATATCCAATCCGCATCCCAATAAGTACCACCCACGCAAAGTTTATCGGTTCTGGTTCTCCGCCTTCCCCTGCGTGGTTGTCGCGTTTTTTCTCTCAAAACATCTTGAGAATTCCTGATGCAAGATTGTAGATAATTCTCTTGGGTTGAAATCAATCTGCCGGATCAGTGTTCGATCACTGATTTCCGGAATCTCCTCTTTGTTTTCTTCCCGTTTGATTGCGAGTCCCTCCTGAATGAACCATACCGCTGCCTCGTTGATAATCTTGATATCCGGCATCTTGTAATGTCCAACAAGAAGTCCGTCTTCATTTCTGACTTCTTCACCGTATTCATCCAGCTCCGGTACGAATCCATTCAGCATATTTTCATATTTTCCAAGATCCTCATACTTGTCCTGGATCTTTTCCAGGACAAGATTGTCACATTTCATAGGGTATTCTTTTCCAGATAATACGATCATATTCATTTCTTCAAACATTTTCCTGCCTCCGATTATTCTGTTACTCCAAACATCGTATTGATCCATTTCAGCGCATCTTCTTCTGAGCTGCAAGCCTCTGTTTCTTTCCATGATCCGTCATCCAGTCCAAGCGCTCTTCCCGAAATAGACGGTGTTTTATATTCAATAGAATCTCCTTTGGTTGAATAATCTTCTGACGGTTCCGTAAATTTTGCTTTTTTCAGAAAATTTCCAATAAAACTTCTGACTCCATCCACTTTTTCAACAGACACCCATGCCATTCCAACATAGTTTGCCTGGTCATCTACATTGAATTTTACATTTTTCTTTTCAGTACCAACCGTATGTCCAAACATTTTTTCGTGTGCTTCGATTGGAAGTGTACTGGTATTCAGTGTTACTTCCGCATAAGTAAACTCTTTGTCGTATTCCGCCTGCTTATCATCCGCATTTAGACTGCCTTCTGCATAATTCGGGTTTACCTGCAGTCCAATCGCCTTTCCGCAGGCAAAAGGCTTATCGTATTTTCCACTTTCTAACAATTTTGCAATAATTGGTTTTCTAAGTCCTACATATGCCATTTTATTCTTCCTTTCCGATTCCTGCCATTTCTTCCAGCCAGGAATCCGCTTCTTGCATTGTGTTAAATATTTCTTTTTTTCTCCATTGTCCGCCGTATGCCGGCACCGCTTTTCCTGATGCCTGCATTGTCACATACTTTAGTGCTTCTCCCCTTGTCTCTATGTCCTGTTCATCCTCTGTCAGCCGAACTTTATAGAGCCAGACTGCCACATAGTACGTTTTCCCATTACGCTTTTCTCTCACTCTGACTCCCAGACCAATGTATTCAGACAAATCTGTTTCATTCGATGCAGAACCAGTCTCTGATACTTCGAGTCCGAAAACTTCTTTTTCGGCCGTCTGGGTAATCTCCGAAGTTTCCAGCGTTACGGATGCATACGCAAACATTTCTTCCTCGTCTTCTGAATTGATGTCCCCGTATTCGCTAACATCTTCATATTTTGGATCAATTCTTATCCTTACAGCTGATCCATATCGAAATCCGTTTGAATACTGGATTCCATTTTCCGTCTCACTGTATTTCGCGCCGACAACGTGTGCCAATCCTGTATAAGCCATCAGTCTTCCTCCTCAATATAGCAAGAAAAGCACAAATGGTAATATTTTGTTTCTTTCTCGTATATGGAATCTATATCAGTCACCGTAAATCCTGCTTTTCGCAATAATTTACGAATCGTTTTTCTGTCATCCATATAGTCTTCCCGGGTATATAAATGGATCTGCATGTGCAATGTCCATTCCTGGTCTTCATCATCAGCAAAACATTCCGCTGAATCAATTTCCGGATTATATACGATATATTTCCCTGGCGGGGATTCATAAGGACAGCACAGTGGCCAGATATTCTCTGTGATTACTCCCAGTGTGTTCTCTATTTTCTGATTTACATTCACGGTCCTGTCACCTCGTCAAACTTCCTCTGCATTGCTTCCAGACATTCTCCTTCTGCATTCTGTACTGCTTTGGAAATAACTGGTCTTGCCTGCTGCTTTGTTGTTCCATAATTGAGATATGCCAGTTTCTCATTCCGGCGAACACCTTTTTTGTCTTTTCCGCTCGCTGTGATCGTTACATAATGGCCTCGTTCATTCTTTTCCGGTTTCCTTGATTTGATTGATCCGGCAAGATCTCCCGTTGCATACCCTCTGTTTGCCTCTGCCTGCACCTGGCCTTTCAATTCTCTTTCCAGAATCGGTGCCGCCGTCTCCAACATATCCGGCGCATACTCATCTAATTTACCAAGCCGGTCCAGTTCTTTCGCAAAATCATCAAATCCTATCGCCTGAAATCCCATCTTAACCACACGTTATTTCTACGAAAGATTTTCCTTTTTTGTAAGCACGGATAATGTCGTACTCTGCCTCTTCGTAGATCACCTTTCTTGCGTATTCTGGTTTTCCATCTTCTCCTGGATGTCTGCTTGCTTCCCAGTCATCTGTCCTGAGTTTCAGTATAATGCGGGCATTTACTCCTGCCCGCATAGATTCATATGCTTCCGCTCTGGTTACGGATTTTTCCATTGCATATACTTCAACAGAACATCTTTTTCTTTCCGGGAAACCATTTTCATTTTTACAGATTTTCTCCCAGATCAGTTCCGCCGTTTCCATTTTTCTTCTCCTTTGCATAATCCCCGGAAAGTGCCATGGAATCCCTCAGTTTTTCAAAGGCTGTCTGGAAGCGCTCTGTATTTTCATCATATCCGAAATTTGCTTTGCAATACAGAACCATTGCCTGATAGTACAGCGCATCCGTTGCCGGATCGCCGTACACACCAGTGTTTTCCAATTCCTTTACACACGCCAGTGCCAGTTCATTGATTTCTTCATCATTCCTGGTCCCGACACGTTTTTTCAGCCTCTCAATTATCCTTCCATCCATCTTAAGCCGCTTTCTTCTTCATGACTACAAGCGAATTCAGTTCCAGAGATTTTCCATCGCAGATCATAACCGCCTTTGTAATCTCATCTTCTGTATCATTGTCCTCATACTTTTTAACAGTCATTGCATAATTCGTATTGAACATATAATCAGACCAGTCATACAGGAATGCCACTGTAGTATCCGCTTCCGTTGCAGCTCCATAGCTATCCATATAGTCATTGAGCACGACTTTTCTTCCAAGAAGTGTGCGCTCCGGTTTTCCGTCAATTCCCTGGTTTACTCTTGCGATTGGCTGTCCGTTCGCATCCACTTCTCCGACAAATGCCATGAAGGTCTTTTTCGTCATATTCCAGACCGCACCATTTTCATACGCGAGCGGAAGTGCGGCTTCTGCTTCAACAAGTTTCTTGTATAAAGAATCTTTATCACCAACTTCGATGCTCTGTCCTTCCGGAGCTGTTTCATTTAAAATTCCTTTCGGTTTTCCTTCTCCATCTCCATTTACAATCGCTTCCTCCTGTGCTTTCACCATGGCTTCCGCAATGCTGTTTACAAATACAGTTTCAAATACAGTAAGCGACATGGTTACTGCTTCCAGTGTCATTGAAATTGCACATCTCAGCTTGAAACCTCTTATATCAATGTAGCCGGTTGTCTTTTTCTGTTTTTCACTTGTTCCACCTTCTGCAACCCATGTTGCAACCGGTTTTACGCTTGAAGCTGGAATTCTTGCGCCTGGTGCAAAAGTGGTCTTCGTAACCAGTGGAAGAATCATACCGATTGATTCCATTTTTTCAATAATACGGCTAATCAGAACCGGTGCAATGACAGAACCGATATCTCCCGTTTTAGTCGGTCCGGCTTCATTTTTGAACTTCTCCGGAATCTTTGTTCCATTGACTACATAATTCATGAAGGCAATTCGATATTCCTGAGAGTTATAAATATTTTCCGGTTCTGAAACTTTTGCTCCAAAATCAGCCTTGCTGCCATTCTGTTCAAATACATTTAACGGTTTCGGTTCTTCATTCAGTGCTTTGAAATTCGCCTGTGCCTGCGCAATCGCATCCCATTTCTCATCCAGATCCTTTACTTCATCCATTTTAGAATCTGCTTCCTTGATCTTCCCTTCATTGATCAGACCTTCCGCTTCATCCATCAGTTTTTTTCTCATCGCTTCATACTGCTTTTTGTTCATCTTTTTTCTCCCTTCAATTTTAAAAGTTTTAACTTCTGCAGTGCCACTTTATCCGGAACTTCCTCTCCGGATTCCATCATTTTTCTTGCCGCATTCATCTTTGTCTGATCCGGCAATTTGAACATAGGTCCTGCCACAAGCTGTAAGTTTGTTTCCTTTTCTTCAAACATAACCTTATCAATCAGTTTCTTTTCTTTCGCCTGATCTGCAGTCAGCCAGGTTTCATGCTCCATCATTTCGAGTGCCTCTTCCTGGCTCATTCCGCTCTTGGCAACATACGCTGTACTCAACGCATTGTCTGCTGTTCGCAGCGTTTCCGCCATATGTTCCATATCGCTGTGATTTCCTTCTGTGCCCGAAGAAACACAATGTACCATCATCAGTGCTGTCGGGGACATTTCACAATATCCTGCCATTGCCACAATCGATGCAGCACTGCAAGCCTGACCGGTAATATAGATTTTCACATCTGCCGCACACTGCCTAAGCATAGTGTAGATTTCAGATCCTACATCAATGATTCCTCCTGGAGAATTTATCATGACCTCCACTTCGTCACCCGGCTGAACATTTTTCAGCACATCTGTTACATCTTTCGGAGCTGTGCTGTCCGCGCCGAACCAGTCATAATACCACTTATAATCGTTCGGGATCATAACGCCTTTAATATCAATCCTGTATTTCATTCTTCTTATCGCCTCCTTCCGCAGAATCAAGTAATCTTGTTATAATTTCCGCAGTGACCATGTAATTTTTACTGTCCATTTTTCCCAAAGCTTCTTTCACCAGATTCACAACCTGCGTATCCAGTCTTCGTATCGGTTCGTCGCCACCCGGAATCGGAGCCATATTCAGCGTTGCTCTCCATTCATTCGGAAGCATTGCACCTCTGTCAACCATTGCTTGGAATGCCAGTTTTGTTGTAAGGCTTGCGCAGGAAAGATTGTTTGCTTCAAATTCGATTCGGTTTCCGAACCCCCGTTCCTTTCTGGTAAAGATTCCGGTTGTATAGGTCTGGTGCATCTGAACAACTTCCGGTTCTATCTCCGCTTCGTAATACGCATTCCATTCATCCTCGTTATAATCACTCTGGACAATTTTCTTGTTGGTATTGAAAAATGAATAGATTCTTTCGATTGTGCGATCCGTCTGTGCTGCATTTGGAACGTAATCTTTTGGTTCAATTCGCTCCACCTTTGCCTTCGCATCCACGCCAGCCGCCCCGAACGTATCCGTTTCAACAGCCAGATAATTTTCAACGAACTTCTCAACATTTCTCTTGATGTCCTCTTCCCTCATTGATGAACTGTAAGTCAGAAGCCACCGTATGATCCCGCTGTTCTTGATTGCGCGGATCATCCCTTTGTCAATCGTGCCGATCACATTCATCATCTGCGTAAGTGCCGGCGCAGGACTGTCTCCGAAAATATCATCTTCGTTGTAATCGTGGCGCAAATGGATGATATCTGCATACCGAAATGTCCCACTTTTCCCATTACGATACAAAAATTTCAGGAACAATTCACCCGAGCTGTCATACTTTGCTTCGGCAGACACACACGGGACTGGATACAACTGCACCGGTTTCTCGTTCTCATCCCGTACGATCAATATGAATGCATTATTATTCAAACATAACTGTGTAGCAACCTTTTCCTGCATCTGCTGTGCCGTCATATACGGGTTTGGTTCGGAAAGTAAAAATCTGATGTTCGCTTCCGTGTTTACCTTGATCCCGCCTTTCGGATCATCTCGGATATGTTTTCCAACCAGCTTTCCGATCGCTTTCACTTTCGGACGGATGCAGGCTCTTACAATATCACTTTCATATAACTTTCCATCCCACGCATAGTAATAATCACCTGTCATGGTAATCATCTTGATCATGTTATGCTCTGTTGCTTTTTCGTCTGTCTTTGTTGGTTCTCTTTTCCAAAATGGTTTCATGTTACCTCCACAAAAATAAGAGCCTCCTGGCTCTCTAAATCAATGACATATATTCATTTATGTTATCCTGCATCACTACATAGGCATCCAACAACGCCGCTGTTCCATCAATCCTTCTTCTTGGACTGCTTGTTTTGATCGGCTGTATGTTATCGTTTCTGTCAATATCTACTGCCGTATTGCACAAACACCATTTATCAACCGGATTGTTGTTATACACGATCAGCTTTCTTTCCAGATCAGCTCCAAGACACTTCATCGGCTGCGATAAAGTCTTTTTTCCCTGAATCACCGGTATCATTGCTGATTTTCCGAAATAGTCCTGCATATCTTCCACAAAATATTTTGCACTCCATGCATCATAGCCGAACATATTCAAATAAATATCTTGCTTTTCCTGTATTTCTACAAACCATGCTTTTACATCTCTGTAGGAAATCTTGTTTCCTGGACACGTCCGCACATATCCTTTTTCTATCCAGATATCGTATGGTACTTTGTCCTCTGTCACATGTTTGTCTACCAGTTCTTCTGGAATCCAGTACATGGAAATTACATAAATATGTTCATCATTCGGAACTTTAAACAATACTTTCGCTGCTGTTAAATCCGTTGTAGACGACAGATCGACTCCGCCGATTCCATATCTCGGCTTTAACACTTCCAGATCGTACTTTTCCGGATTATTCGCCTGTTCAAATGTGAGCCATGCCTCTGATGAAGTTTCCCTGATGTTGAACTCTTTACAAAGCAGATTTTTAACCATGATCGGATTTTTCTTGGCTTTTTCCACCTTGTCTTTCAAAGTTTTGGCATTCTTGATCGTTCCAAGTCCCGGATTTGCTTTCATCCAGCATTCTTCCTGCGTCCACTCTTTCCGATTGTCCAATTCATAAATAAATGCAATCAGATGTTCGTCTTTGTAGCCATCTGGATCAAAATATCCATTGATCACATTCTCTGCCTCTTCATACTTTTGATCATAGATATCTTCCCGGATAGTTCCGGCTGTTGAAGTAATGCTGATCAGCGGCTGTTCCCTCGCTGTGATTCCATCCGCCATGATATCATACAAGGCTTTCCCCTGTTTCCACTGGTGGATCTCGTCCATTAGAACACAATGGATATTAAGACCATCCAGAGTATCACTATCTGAAGCCAAAGGTTTGAATACACCATCATTGAACTCTGTCGTAAGTTCTGCCACCAGAGGTTTCACTCTTCTCAGAAGTGATGGTGATTTCTTTACCATTCTTTTTGATTCCAACCAGATAATCTTACTCTGATCTTTCTTAGTGGCAACCGCATATACTTCCGGTCCCATTTCTCCATCAGCAGTAAGCATATAAAGACCAACTACAGATGCCAGAAGAGATTTTCCGTTTTTCTTTCCCACAATCAAGATCGATTCCCGGTATTTCCGATTGCCCTCAATATCAATAAATCCAAACACTGTTGCGAGATAAGCTTTTTCCCACAATTCAAGCAAAACTCTTTTCCCACCAAATTTTCCTTTGGAATGTCTGCAATAATTTTCAGCAAACTCGATCACATGATTTGCTCGCTTAGGACTGTAATAATATTCTCCTGGGTTTTGAATATCATAAACAACTTTCTTGTAAGTCCGATACACCTTATTCGATACAATAATTTCTTTGTTCTGGATCTTTTCCCAGTATTCCAGAATCGGATTGTATTCCTCAGGGTATCTAATCATCCCTGCCATTTACAAAATCCTCGAATCCATCATTTGTCTTGGTCGCCACCTGCTCTTTCGGTACCAAATCCGTCAGCTGCTTTATGACAGCCATATAGTTTTTGATCATTGTATTATATATTTCAACTTCTGCAGACTTCTTGACGCCTTTCTGGTTCGCACCATTCTGGTATTCTTCTGTGTAACCTTTTTCGGCAATCTTTTGTCGCAATTCATGTAGAGAAGCACCCATGAAAGCAGCCTCTTCTACGAGATTTTCTGTTGCTTTTTTTGTTTTTTCATCAAGCTTTTTATAGATTCCGCCAAGTTTTCTTTTCTCGGCCGCAATAATCTGTTCTTTGGTTTTCCCCTCGTATTTCGCCACTTTTCCCGGTTTCTCCTTCCTTTTTTCGTTTATTTTTTTCACCATTACCTACACCCCCTCACGCGCGCGACCTGCGTGTTGCATGGAGGTAGGACTGTGGTCAGCCGTGATTTTTTACAAATTATTTTTCAGGGGGGAGTACGACCATTTCCCCCTCGCTATCGAATTCATATTTCACAAGACCGTCCGCCGGTCCATCTTTCATATTTTCTTTTTGATGGCAGATATGGCAGTCATACTTTAGATTATTAAATCCTAACGCAATGTCCAAGTCACTGATGTTGTCCGGCGTCAGTTCTATCTTGTGATGTACGATGTATCCTGGTACTTCATGACAGGTCTCACACATTCCGCCGTCAATCGATATTCTCTTTGCTATGTATGCTCTTCTACAATCCTTCCATCTCTTTGAATTGTAGAACGCTCTTGCAAATTCTTTTGCCATTCATCTCTACCTTCTATTCATTACAGTTGCAAGCTCACCAAAAAGGCTTGATAATTCCAAGCAGTCTTCTTTTGTGAGTTGGTGAGAAAAATAATCATCACACTGTTCATTCAGATAAACTGCATTGTTTTCAAAGCATATTGAAAATATTCTATCTTCTTTCATCTTGTCCAACAGGCATTTATGTTTATCAATTATCTCTTCTCTATCCATGGTTTCTTTCCTCTGACGGTTTCTGTATCTGTAATAAGGAGTTCTAAAAAAGTAATTGCAACAAACAAATGTACTGATGTATGAATAAATTCTTTCCAGAGTAAACCGCCAAACCTCTTTCCGGAATTCACGGCAAAGAAAAAGGCAACAATCTTTCGACTGCTGCCCTGTTCATCTCTTTACCTGAATACACTATACCACAGACCAAGTGTATCATTCTATATCATCTTGAAGTTTTTTAGTGCTTCTGAATGTTTCCGGTGTACTTGTGCCCACTCATATCCTGTCTTTCTGCAGATATCCTTCCACCTCATAAGATCTATGTAGCAGTAAGTCAGTACATCTTTCTCTGTCTCATCTTCCATCTGCTCAATTCTTTCCCTGATCTCAGTCCGGATCCTGACTCTTTTCTTCCTCTGTTCCACCAGTTTCCGTTCCTGTTCGTCTACTTCTGCCATATAATCCGACAGATCGGAAAGGCTGCTGCTTTTTGGCATCCCATCTGCTGCCAGTGCTCCCGGAAGCATCCGATCCAGCTTTAAGCGTTCCAACTCTTCCTCGATCCGCTTCTCCTGGCGTAATGCTTTGCCGTACTGTTTCAGGTATTCCTTTTTCTTCTCGTTCTCTTCTCTCACTGTTTCCATCGGTATACCCTCCCCGTCTTCCTGTCCCTTAATACTAAGATCTCGAATCCTAACAAGCTTGCTATATCCTTTAATGCTTTGTGCGCTTCCTTTACATGGTGTGGAATCCGGCTTGCGTCCTGGATGGCTTTGCCTGCTGTCGGATCGCAGTATCCTTCTTTGTTCTTGTACAATGTTTCTTCCTCCACTCTGTCAGATATTGCTCTTGTTCTTCGTCTTCTCGTTCCCGAGCTATCTCTTTGTATGTCTTTTCCATACCGTTACTCCGATATTGCTGGGATACAAAACGCCCATAAGCACCACGCTGATCCGGTCCATTTCATTGCTATCAATATGGTTATTGCCATTATCATCCAGATACAAATCTTTTTTACCGCATACATTGTATATTTATCTTCTTCCATTATCCTTTATACCTTTCCGGGAGCAGCATCCACGCCACAACCTTATACGGTTCTCCCTGTTCATCGAACCAGACACCAGTCTGGGAATAATACAGCGTTGTTGCCTTATCAGCTCCCTCGATCGTGACCAGAAACTCCGCTGCATATGCATGCCGGACATAAGCCTCAATAAATTCCCGTTGATCTGGGAGTCTTTCTGTTGTTGGAATCCATCCGTTACTCATTATTCTCTGCCTTTCTTCATGTAATCGCGGCAAATAATAGTGCTTCTTTGATCTTTCTGTTGTTCTGACTTGTCATGGATATTTCCTACTACTTCAGCATCAACCATTTTTATCCAGAACCCCAGATCTTTTCTAAAATCTCTTTTCTCGTCCCAGTCTACATAAAATCCGACATGGCAAGTCGTTGTACTGTCAAAGCAACTCTGATATTTGCCAAATTTTACAGGAGCATAATAATCACCATAATGGTGTTCAATAATGTCGTTCTCCCATATCTTCCTTCCCTTCTTGTCTGTAAGTCCGGTGTATTGACAGATCGTATCCGAATCAACAAGATAGCCATTCTGTATGCACATATCTGCATTTTTAATGTCATATATGAACCATTCGCCATACCTTTGAACCACATATCCCTCAACCCATTCGCCACCGTCAACTTTTTTCGCTCTAAAAAGAATCTCTCTATTCATCTTCTATATCCTCTCTACGTATAAATGCATCAAAATCTAAATCTTTTTGCATGACTCTTCCATTCTCAAATGGATAACTTCCATTCATCATTGCTTTTACGTCTTGCAATTCTGCTATGAGTACATCTATACTTTCTGTCTTCGTGAATGTCAGGATAACTTCCGCCTGATCTACATTCCATGTATCTTCGACCGAAACTCTTTCCCCTATCTTATGTGGTTCCTGTGTGATGCAGCACAGTGCTCCAATATCACCACTCAAAGCACCAGTCATTCTGACATCGCCTGTTCCGAACTCCATTTTTGCTTTGCCTTTAATCATTGGTTTTTCCCCCTTTTCTTTCATGTGCTTCAGAATAGTTTTCGCACATCAGGCATACTTCTTTTTCAGTCATTGTTGCCACCTTTCTTGTATGGTTTTGGAAGCGGCATCCATGCTTTTATATCTTTCCAATCGTTTCCACTTTCCAAACAATGTCCTACAATATCCATGCAGTTCTCATCGGTCCATACCCTTTTTCCGTCTGTTACTATTATTTCTTCACCATCTTCCGGCATCGGGCAGTCCAGATAATAGACTATATCATCCGGTATTCCTTCCTCTTCCCGTTCGGCATCCAATATCATATGCCATTTCACCGGAATCCATTTCAAGATCATTCCAGTCTCTTCTAAATCCTCATATTCTGCCAGCTTATTACAGCACGCCTGGTGTCCGTTTTTTTTCAAATCCATTCTTGGTATAGCGTGTCGGTCTTCTCCTTCGCCAATCCATTCTGTCAATCTATCCATTGTTACCCCTTTCTGCGCCATGATTCCACGCCTTCCATTCCTGCTTTACCAATCAACTGCTGCCACTCCCAGTTTATATACGATCTCACTATCCCTTTCTGGTTTCTGACCTGCACATGGTGTGGATAGATTCCAAGGATCGTGACCTTTTCCGTAGCAAGTCTGGTCTTGCCTCCCTTCTGGGAGATCCTGCGCCTTAATTGTACTTTATCTCCAACTTTCATTTTTTTGTTCCTTTCCGTCTTACCTTGCGCATTTTCTTCGTTACTGGATAGATGAACGCCCGCATATTGCCTGGTTTAGTCATCTTCCTCTTCATCTTTCTCACTCTCCCGGTTCTCTAAAATGATTCCATTTGCACAGATACCGCCGTCTGCTTTGATCAGGATGTATTCTTCACCATCAATCACTCTGGTTGATACCAGATCCGTCCGATCAGCATTTACGGTCACATGCGCATCCGGAAGTCCGATTTCAAATCTCTTCGTATTTACGGTGTTCTCTGTGTCAATCTCGGCAATATTGCAGCCTTTGGCACTTTCTGCTGCCGCCTCCGGATCAATCCCAATGTTTTTCAAGACATTCTCTATCTCGCTTGCTTTCAGCCTTCTATCTTCTGAATCCGATTTAATATCCTTGATTCTTCCAAGTGAATGATACAGATCTTTCGCCTGTTCCAGGCTCACTTTTCCGTTCACTGCATTTAAGCTTTCCCTAAATGCTATTTTCTGTTCTTCCGGCGTAGACGGTAATTTACACCATAAGGTCTGTGTGATCAATCCTTTGTCCGGATCGTTCGGACGTTTGCTATAGTACCAGACATGATCCAGATCACTGTGACGGTCTGTGAATGCTGGATATAAAAATCCCTGCGTCGGCATGCTTACCACCCAGTCCCTTGTCCGTTCCTGAACGTCTGCCAGCTCCGGTGCATAGGATAATCCTGCTGCCGATAATCCTACCGGACATAAGCAACCAATCATATACCGGTAAACCTCTTCGCTTTCATACAGATCAGTTCCATCTGTGGCAATCTTCGGGATATCATAGATTCCGCTGGCGATCAGGATTAAGGTGTATGTTTTGTTCGATACATCTATGGACTCTGCAATTTCTTCCAAGAAGATCTGACGCACTTCATCGTCCTTCAGCTCTGTATTTGCAATGGCATTTAAATATCTGGCTCTTTCTTTGTCCAGAAAATCCAACTGGAACATATTTTTTCCCGGCTTTCCAGATAAGACCTTTTCGAAAATATCCAAATATTTGAACTGCTCTGTTTCCGGAATATTTAAAAATGTCTTTGTAAACTCCAACCGACAGTCCCTGTTATTGTCTACGATATAACCTGTTATCTTGGTGATGTTGCATAATTCTATCCTCATGTTTCTTTTAAGCTCAAACAGCTCTTTCTTCATGTCGCTCCTTTCTGGCTGCCGCACCGGGCAGCCATGCACTCTGCGAAATTGTGATATATTAACTTCCTGTGGTGCCTATAAATAATTCTTTCCGGCGTTTTTCATCCATTCTTCCCTTGTATGGGTTCTTTCGTAAACCTCCTGGGCTTTCGCCATCAGGATCCGTGCGTTCTTGGCATTGTTATGGACTGCTGCCGGTCCGTTCCGATGATGTTCCAGGCAGAGATTGACTTTTAACCCTTCCGCCTCTGCAAATGCATGGGTGTTGCCAAACAATACATGATGCTCTTCCAGATATGGCTTGTATGTAAAATCTCCATCCAGTAACATGCACAGATAGCACCGACGATCGCCTTTTGGCTGCATAATGCTTTTTTTATGCTTCTTACGTTTCTTCTTGGTTGGTTTCGGAAACATCATATTCACCAGATAACACCTCCCCGTTTTGATCTACTTTTTCGTTTAAATACAGATACCATTCCTGTGAACTGTGTACTTTTTGGGTTGTCTCTGCAAGGTACAAAGCCGCATGATACAAGGGAATTGTCTGGAGATATTCCCGGCGGGTTAATTTGATTTTGGGAAATGTGGCCAGATATTCTTCTACGGTTATATTTTTCGGGCAGGCATCCGGTTTCCAGTCTTCTACACTTAACTGCTCCATCTTAAGACTCCTTTTTGTATAGCTCATGGTTGCCGTAAACCAAATCCGCCTCTTCTCTTTCATAACTCCAGCCATAACGCATTAAGATTTTGAAGCATTCCTGGTATCTCTTTCCGGCATCCTCTTTGTATTCTCCGGAATACTCTACTAAATCCCCGGTATAATCATCCATCATGTTGTTCATTGCAATCAGGAGCAACACCTGCGTATCCAGTGTTTGTATTTTTTCTTCTGCTTCTTCCTTTTCTTTCTCATCCGCATCATACAGGCTTTTCCCGGTAAAAAATCTTAGAACCATTCCATTTCCTAACCAACAGGACTTCTCCATCATGTTCCGAATCATCTTTTCAATGATTTTCTGGCGTTCCTCATCTTTTAACAGTTCGATCTTTCCGTCTACTATTGTCCGGATGAATTCTTTTTTTCTTTCATTCATTTTTTTCTGTAAAGTTTTCAACTGCTTTATCTTTTTTCTCTGCCTGTCCCATTCCGTTTCAACCTTTTCAGATTTCGGGAGTTTTTTCACTACATCAATCCCATTCCAACCATCCAGATAATACAGTTCTTTTCCGCGGATATTGATTTTCTTTGGTGGCTCTTTATCCAGGCTGAACGTTTTTACATCTTTCAGCTCTGCCGTATACTTCTTTTTTTCTATCTCCTTTGTGGCTTTCTTGATTCCTGCTTCCTCCAGAAGCTCAACAATAATTTTTTTGTTCTTCTCCCTCTCTTTGTTTTTAATCTCCGCTTCTACTTTCCACTTAATCTGTCTTGAGTCTGCAGCATCTTTCAATATTCTGTTCCTTGTTTCAACATCTTCGATTCTCGACAGTTCGGCGAGATCTTTTAGGTTCAGCTGATATGCCCCGTCTTCATCCGTCTTTTCCTTCACCAGCTCCGGGTCGAGCTTCGCAATCTCCAGCCTCCGGCGCACGGTTGTCCTGGAGAATCCTGTCTTCTCTGCAATCTGTTCTTCTGTATCTCCAAGATCTAACATCATCTGGAAGCCTTCCGCCTGTTCCAGGACCGTCAGATCGATGCGCTGCATATTCTCTTCCAGCATGGTTCCGACCTGGTCTTTGTAGCTCATGTCCTGCACGATCCGGCACGGATACATAGTTACGCCTGCCATTTTTCCGGCAGCGAACCGGCGGTGCCCGATGATCAGCGTGTATCCTTCTTCATGGTGCGCCCGGTTTTCATCCCAGTGCCCCGGAACGACCGTAAGGTTCTGCATAATTCCTTTCTTCTTGATTGACTCACTCAGCTCCGTCAGATCACCCAGGTCTTTTCGTGGGTTATCCGGATGCTGGTGAATCAGCTTGGCGTTGATGTTCGTGATCCCACTGGTTGTCATTTCAAATTTCTCTCTTTCTCGGTATTTTCAAGGTTTTCTCCTGTTTTTATCTCATTTTGGACTGTAGTCTATCGGAATACCGTGTAGACTCGGAAAATTCAAGGGTTACACAGTGTTTTTCCATCTGCTCCGACAGCTCCTGCCAGAGCTCTTTGTTTTTTATCTCTTTTCCATGTGGTCTGCGCCACTCTTCCCGTTTCCATTTGTCCATATTTCCTTCGTTTATGGTAGTGACCAGGAACTGATCCGGCGTGTAGACAGTCACTTCACACGGTCGGAGCATCTTTAGACCGACAAGGATAGCGATCATGCTCATTCTGTGGTAGGTCGTGTTCTGTTCCGTTTCGATCTGTGCTTTCACCGCCGGTCCTTTCTTAGTCTCGCATTCTACCAGAGCGATGCACTTTCCGTTTTTTGCGGTTGGTCCCCGGAAGTTTACTTCCGTGAACAGTTCTATCTTCATCTTCCGTCCTCCTTATCCGGATCATTTCATAATGCCGATATGGAAATCCGGTTGCTTTGTTGATTCCTTCAAAATAGGTGTCCTTTACTATGTAGTATCCTTTTTTCGGTCTCGGTTCTTTTTGCCACCGGTACAGAATATCCGTCTCCGGTTCCGGAAGCGGCATATTTCTGGATCTTGAAAAACTCGCTTCTTTGATCTTGTGATCCAGAACACCGTCCTCCACATATTTTTTCTGTGTTTTCTCATTTTTTGTGATGTACTGGGCGAGTTTCCGGAACTCTCCTTTTTCGTATAGCAACTGCTTATTCCGAACCTTCCCATGCTTCCAAGCTGCAGCTATGATCAGATCGGTATCCTGGATTCGGTTCAGAACTACATGAACATGCCAGTTGCCAGACGGCGTGCATTCAATATTCCGGAGCCACCGGAGTTCCTCGCCACGTTTCCGGTATTCTTTCTTGCAATATTTATAAAAATCTTCAAAATCTTTTACCGCTTGCTTCATGTCCGCCGGACGTTCTTCTTTCGGATATGTGAGAGTGAAGAAGTAATCATTCACCTTGAAGTACATCCGGAGTCTGTGACGTGCTTTCCTTTCCCTGGTCCATTGGTTGACCTGCTCCACTTCCTCCGGTGTGGCTTTCTTCTTTTTGGCTCTCTTCTCTCCCGGTGCTCCATATCTTCCATCCAGATATTCCTGTCTCTCTATTACGTTTCCCAAATCGTATGTCACTCGTCTGATTCTCATAGCGTGTCCTCATAACTTTAATAGTCTTATCAAGTTATTAAAAAGGGCAGTCGCCCTGTAAATACTTGACTTTCCCGCCGCTAAAAGGTACACTATAAGTGCTTAGATTATTCGTGTACCTTTATGGTTGCGGCGCTTGCGATATTTCTTTTCGCAAGCGTTTTTTATTCTTCTTTTAAGTACGAAAAATTCATTTTCAGGAATACCATCAGAGCTTCCGCATCATCCGGTGCTTCAATATCTTCTCCGGCTGCAATTGCAAATACAACGTCTCCTAAGATTGGCCATCCGTGCCTGTCTGCATCGTAGAAATAGCTTCCCAGACGATTTACTTCTTTCTGTTTCATTATTCCGTCTTCATCCACCAGCATGATCATTGGCATTTTAAACGTCTCATACAAGGTTTTTGTGCTTACAGTTTCAAAATGCCCGCCTACTGCTTTCTGCAGATCACGGAAATCATCAAAATCTACATTTATTACCGAAATGATATTATCCGGTGTTACTTTTACTGTTTTCACTGCTTGTCCTCCAATACTACTGTTTTTCTGCCTGCTTCTTTCAGGCTGTCTACATATTGCTCTAAATACGGGATCGCGTTCTGTTTGAAATACTCAGAATCACGGTTGACTTTTTCTGTCGATTTCAGAATCTCTATCCATTCATCCAGCTTCTCCACTCTGATCCGCCTTTTACGCTGCTTCTCTTCTGGCACGCTCCCTCGCCTCCCTTATTTTTCTTTTCCGGTACCGGTATTCCAACATTCGGAAGTATTCATGTGCATATGCTCCGACAGCAAATACTGCGAGTCCAAGAGCTTCATACAAATAAAACAGTTCTTGCTGTTCTACCGAACATCCACCAACCATACACATAAACCCAAAAACAATAGTCACTTTACTTAATGTCTTTGCAATCTTATAAAACATTTCTCATCCCTCCTTTACTTGTCCAACTGGTACCGCTTACGCGGTTTTCTCAATGGTATATGTAATTTTCACTTTTTCCTGTTCTTCCAATAAAGAAATCATCACCTGCATAATTTTTTCGATATCAGGTTTCATGCTTACCACCTACTTTCTATTGAAGTTTATGCGGTGCTGGTTGTACTTGTTGATTTGTCCCGCTCTTGTCTGGTATAATTTTCTAAAAAATAGCGAAAGGACAATGCAGTATGAAATATCTTATAAACACAACTTATTTAAGCGACTCTCAAAAACGTATGGAAAATGTCGAATTGTCTTCTTCCTGCCCTTGCTGTGGGGTTTCTCTTTTTCCAGATCTTCTTTATGCAGTATGTGTTGATCACGATGATACGGAAGAGGACATTGTTTATACTTTCAATCACTGTCAAAATTGTGATGAATGTTTTATTTCCAAACACCCATTCGACGAAGAAAACGGAGATGGTTTTATTTACGCATCAAGTTCTCCCGTCAAATCCTGTGAACAGAATTTTTCCGAAGCGATTACTTCGCTTTCCCCTGATTTTGTATCTATTTATACACAAGCTGCTCTCGCTGAGTCGCTGGGATTAGATCAAATTTGTGGTATTGGTTATCGCAAAGCCATTGAATTTTTAGTTAAAGACTATACCATTCATAAATCTCCGAATTCCAAGGACGCTATCCTCAAAGCAACTCTTGGCGCATGTATCTCAAATTACATTAAAGATGATCGTCTTACCACTCTCGCCCGTGCTGCAACCTGGCTCGGCAACGATGAAACCCACTATGTACGACAGCATCCCGACTACACACTTAAGGAATTAAAAGCCTTTGCCGATGCCTTTATTACATTTATAGATGCTGATTTGGCATACGAAGCTGCTTTAAAATTAGTTACTCCTTAGGATCTTTTCCTCCCATCAATATTTGCTCTGAAATCAGTTCTCCTTCTAAAGTCCAGTATCTTCTCACGCTGCATACTGGACTTTCTTCTGTCCCTTTTCCCTCTACAGTTTCTGTTCTGATTACTTTTACAATTTCTGCTTTCATACTTTTTGCTTTCATCTACTCTCACCTCACTTTTCTACTCACTGTTTTCATCTGTTGCAAATAATTCGGTTTTCTCCTATACTTTTAAACACAGGCACTGCCATGCCGAGTTTTATGAAAGGAGTTCCTCCATGCCTGAAATCGACTTAACAATTTCAATAAGCGTTATCCTCGCCGTTTGTGCTATTATTTCGCCAATAGCAACCACTCTTATTAACAACCGATATCAATTGAAATTAAAGGATCTTGAATATCAACAAAAAGAAAAGGAGTCATCCTTTTTCTACCGGCGAGGTGTTTATGAAGATTATTTACGTTGCACTGGCAAATGCATAGCTCATCCCACAAGAGAAAACATTCAAGAATATGGAAAAATCTACGCTCTTGCACTAATATATTTTCCTGAAAACCTTATAGCTGATCTCGAATCCCTGCATACAGAAATATATGAAGAGCGCTGGGACTCAGCAAATTCAGGATTGAATAAAATAGCGCCTAAGATACGTACCATACTACAAAGCATGTAAGAATAACACATATTGCTGCAACCCATACAGGATATATCTTGTCTTCTGGTTGCAGCTTTTTCATTATCACAATACCGGCACTCCCTATGAGGTAAACTAATACCAGCAAAGCGCAAATGTTCATTTTCCTCACCTCACTCTCTGATTCTCCGCACAAAGCGCATATCTTCTTTCAGTGCTTTCTTTGCCACTTCATCACTTCTTTCGTTGCCCTTTTTGTTAAATTCCCCTATACTTTAATTACAGGCACTGCCATGCCAAGTATTTACGAAAGGAGGCTTTCCATGACATTCGATTTAGATTTAACAATTGCCGGAATTTTATCAATAAGCTCCATTATTTCATCAGTTGGAATTGCAATCGTTAATAACAAACATCAAGCAAAAATCCATGAAGATAACTTATCGCACGATCAGCAAATTCGAAAATTAGAACTCTTACAGCAAGCCGAATCTATTCAGCTAAACACTTACTATTCTGATAAGAAAAAAGTTTTTGCCGATTTTATCAAAGCTGCGAATGGCTATATATCAAACTCCAGTTATTTTTCTTCTCTTGCTGCTGTTACTGCCAGCGCAAATAATGCGCTTCTTTATTGCAATGATGAAAGCCGAAAAGGGTTGCTTGATTTCATTGATTATGTTGGCTCAAACTTTACTACTTCTGGTATCTCTGAAAGTAACTTATCAGAATACAATGCCAAATTGATTTCAGTGTGTTTGATTCTGCAAAAAGATCTGGAAGAAACCAAACCTTCTTTTTTGTTTGAACCTACGAAATAAGTTTAAGAGCCACCAAAAGCATATACACAACTACGGTAAGTCCAATCCACACAGTATATATCTTATTGTGTGGCTCTAATTTTTGTGTTATTGCTATGCCAGCAATTGCAAACACCCAAACGATTGCCGTCATAATAATTTCAGATGTTTTTATCTTTCCTCATCTCACTCTCTGTTCCTGTGCTTCTGCTTCTTTCTGCCGCATCAGAAGTGTATTTGCATCTCTCGTAAGCAGAATGATATCTGGCAAATCAATCTGTTCCAGAATTGTTACCATGTTTTTAATTTCCTGTTCTTTTTTCACTTCTAAATCCATCATATTTTCATCACCTCGTCATTTCTGTATGTCTTTACATGACCATAATATGCCACCTAATAGCATTTGTCAATATATTTTGTTGTTTTTGTGGCTTTTTGTTGTTTTAAAGACTTTTTCTATTGACTCTTTGCGTAAAAATGATATAATCAAATCATGAAAGGCAGGTGGAAAACAAATGAACGAACGATTAAAGAAGCTGCGAAAAACATTAGACTTAACTCAGCAAAAATTCGCTGATAGATTAGGAGTGAAAAGAAACACCGTTGGGCAATGGGAATGCGGTATAAATGCAATTACCGATCAAGTTGTTTTTTCTATATGTAGGGAATTTGATGTAAACGAAGAATGGCTCCGAACTGGAGAAGGTGAAATGTTCGAGCAGATAACCGAACAGCAGAAATTATTGAAATATACCGGTATGCTGTTAAAAGATAAAGACTCTGCAATAGTTAATGCTATCCAGTCTTTTATTGTTACGTATGAACAGCTGGACGATACAAGCAAGGCAACTTTAGAAAAGATTGCACAGCAATTTGTGGACAATTTAAAAAAGAGCCAGTAACCTGACTCTTTAAGAATTTACTTACCAAGGTAACTCCGGATAAACACCAGTATATCCCGTACTTTTTCCGGAGATTCTTTATTAAGTAATTCAACAATAAAAGTTATGTCATTTTGCTTGTTATGTTCATCTTGACTCATATGTAACCCCTCCAGTCTCGGCGTTTCCGAACGTATGTTTGTTTTTATATTACATCTTGAAACAAATATTTTCAAGAGTTTCACAAACATTTGTTCTGTTTATTATACTTTCTACTATAATAACAATCCAAAACTGGAGAAGTAACGCGATTTTTAAATTTGTCCGAGAACTCGGACACTTATTTGTACGGAGAGTCATATAAATCAGATATTTTGACTTTCAGTCCTGCTGCCAACTGCTCCAATGTGTCCAACCGCGGTGATTTTCCATTCATAATATCATTTATGGTGGATTTTGGGACTTTGGTCATCTGTTCTACTTGACGCACCGTTAGATTTCTTTCGTGCATGATTTTAGATAATAGGATTTCCATGTGGATATTATCTGCTGGAGATTCAAAAGATATACTCACAAAGTATAATAGGAAACGGAGGCTTTATATATATGGATAATTCTATCGCAATAGGGCATGTTATTCGTATACTCGATAATTATACAGTCATTGTTGATGCCGGCGCAAGTTTATTAAAAATCGGTGATTCCATACAAATTTATCAATTAGGGGAGCCTATTTTAGATCTGGATGGAAACGAACTTTCTAAATATATTTTTATAAAAGATATCCTTAACGTAATTGACGTTCAGGATCAGTACTCTATTTGCAAAAAAGAAAAAACAGTACCCAGGAAAAATCCTTCTTCTTTTGTTTTATCCCCACTCCTGTTGGGCGAATATCCTCAAGAGCAAGAAAAACTCAAAGTAAACGAAAGCGATATTGAACCGCTTGGTTTTATCGATTCATACATTAAAATTGGCGATTTAATAAAACTTGCTTGACATTTTATTTTGGCAATGGTAAGATGAAGTTCAACAGAAATGGTCGTTGTTGAGATGACTAGCGAGAATCCCTCTTACCGTTGTTCGGAAGGAGGGATTTTTTCTATATATGGACGATATTACATATGATAAACCATTCAAAACATATGAAGAACTCATTTCCATCATGGAATCTCGGCATATTGACATAGCCGATAAAGCTTTCGCAATGCAAGCTTTAGAAAACTATTCTTATTATGGAATTGTAAATGGTTACAAAAATACTTTTTTGCAAATGGATAACACAGATAATTTTATTCCTGGCACCAGTTTCGAGCAGCTTTATACATTACACATTATCGATACAGCTCTCAATAATATTATTTTTAAATATATACTATTTTTAGAAAGGGCATTAAAATCCAGAATTTCATATCTGGTAGCTCGAAAATACGGCGTATACACTCTCCCACGCGATTACAGTTGCTCTTTAGAAAACGATTATCTTTACCGAAAAAATTATTCAAACTCTAACGGGAAACGCAATAATGTATTACGCAGTTTGAAAGAAAGAATTTCTCGTGATAATTCCAGTCCCATTATGCAGCATTACTTAAATCATAAAAATCATATCCCACCGTGGATACTTACCACAAGCATTCCTTATGGACTTTCTATCGAATGGTATAACATACTGCGCAATGACGACAAAAAGATTATCTGTGATTCTTTTATTTCTCCAGGTGCATTTAATGAGCAAAAAACTAAAGAATTTGTTCGAAAAGTTTTTGATCTTACCAAAGAATATCGAAATAAAATCGCTCATGGTAATCGAACCTTTAGCATGATAAATTTACCGCAATTGCCGAAAGAACAGCTTTTATCTTTGACTTTTAATGCAATATCTGAAGAAGAATACAATCTTCGTATAGGGCAAGATGATACTTTGGCTGTTATCCTTTCGCTGATAGTTATGCTTTCAGATAATTACTTAATCAACAACTTTTACACCGAATTATGCAATGTACTTTCCCCTTACGAAACAGTTAGCTTCAATGATCAAAGTATTTTTGATGTGTTTGGTTTTCCTAATGATCTACTTGATCGTTTAAAAAAACTTATTATGCAAAAATTCAATTAAAAATCTATATTGCAGATTTACTAAAACAAACAAAACCGCTCCTGCGCCAACAGGAACGGTCATAGGATGAAACATACGCCAATATGTTTCTTTCAGTACTCCGAAGAGATACATCAATTTTCCATTCAATATTGTATCATCTCCGGAGCAGCCACGCAAGAGAACTAATCGTAACTATATAAACAATTACATTTTTGTTTCCAAAAGAAATGAGGTGAATATATGGGACGTAATTTAACAAAAGAAGAGCTTAAACGACATAAAGAAAAGGCTTTGGCAAAAATGGAACACTATATCGACTCTTTGATCAATAGTCCAGATTCTAAAACCAGTGGAAAAGCTGACAAATTAAGTTATTGGCTTGAAGATTGGTCTACTTTTCTCGATTTTGAATCTCGTTTTTCCCCATCCAGTTTAAGAAGATACAAACGAGGTGAAATCATAAAAGTCCATCTTGGTTATAATATTGGTAGCGAAGAAGGTGGGTTGCACTATTGCGTTGTTGTCGAAAAAAATAATTCAAAGAACTCCCCTGTAATAACTGTTGTTCCGCTTACCTCTGTTAAGAAGAAATCTGATGTAGATCATCTTCATAAAGGTTGTATCTATTTAGGTAACGAACTATACACAGGGTTAGTTTCCAAAATTACTTATATTCAAAGACCTCTGGAAAAGAAAGTCTTTGACCTCAAGAAAGAAGTTGACGCCACTTACAAAACTCATCCAGAAGACATGCATAAATTCCAAAAGGATTTAGAGGATTGTGCAAGGGATTTATTGTTATTAAAAAGAATGAGAAACGAAATCAATAAAGCAAAACTTGGTAGTATTGCTTTAGTTGGACAAATCACAACCATCAGCAAAATACGAATTTATGATCCGAAAACTAATTTCGATATTTTAAGCAATGTAAAGCTTTCCAACGAAAAGCTTGATCGCATAGATCAGGAAATTATTTCTAACTTTACAAATAGAAAAATTTAAAAATCAACATATTTTATTGACATTTTCATATAATGAGGTATATAATAAATAAGCTAAAACAAAGCCGTTAACCGGCAGTATACAAGACAATGCTCCCAGTCATCTGGCGAGCCGTATTTATTGAAAGACCTCGTAGAAATGCGAGGTCTTTTACGTTATATAAACATTTTTTCAAAATAAAACCGCTCCTGCGCCAACAGGAACGGCTCAAGACTAATGCCCCGAAGGATACACCAGTACGTTCAAAATATAGTGTATCATCTTCGGGCAGCCACCGCAAGCAGAACTCATGTTCTTCTGCTGGCTGTTATTTTTATACTCATTTTTACGTATATTGAAGAGAAAGGTGATATAATATGCCAAGTAAAATTGAACGCTGCGCCATTTACATCCGTGTGTCTACTGCAGAACAGATGATGCACGGTAAATCCCTGGAAGCACAAAAACAGTACCTGACCAATTACGCCAAAGAACATAATATGACCGTTGCTGGAGTTTATGCTGACGAGGGTAAAACTGCCCGTAAAGAATTAAAAAAGAGAAAAGCTATCCATTCACTCCTCGAAGATGTAAAAGCCGGAAAAATTGATGTGATCATCTTCTGGCGGATTGACAGATGGTTCCGTAACCTGTCTGATTTTTACAAGGTACAGGAAGTCTTGGACGATAATAACGTCCACTGGATCAGCACCAGTGAACCGGGAATCAATATGGAAACCAGGGATGGACGGTTGCAGCTGAATGTAGTCCTGTCTATTGGCCAGAATGAAGTGGATACCACCAGCGAACGTATCAAATTCGTAAACGAAGCATCTATCCGGCAGGGAAAACTGATCTTCGGTGATGTGAATATGGGGTACGGCTACAAATCTGGAATCATTGACGGCGTAAAACGCATGGTAAAAGATCCTGATCGAGAAGATGCCGTAAATGCTTTTTATCGTTTTTTCTTTAAGCACCATGCAAAAGGACTTTCCATGCGCTATATTCAGGAAAATTACGATCCGGATTTTACATGGGCGAATATGCGAACACTGCTGTCGAGTGAATTTTACAAAGGAACCTATCGCGGGATTCCATACTGTCCTGCTTACCTGACAGAATCCGAATGGAATAATCTGCAGGAAATACAGAACGCAAATGTTAAGCGTGCTCCTTCTGGCCGGATTTATCTTTTCAGTGGCATGATAAATTGTCCGATCTGTGGACGCAGGCTTAGCGCAAGAGGCGGTTCGTCCATTATCAACAGGAAAACAGGTGCCAAAAAAGTATACTGCTATTACCGATGCAACAAAGCTTTTATTGATCACAAATGTACATACAAGCACATGGTAAGTCAAAATCTCATAGAACAATACTTGATTGATCATCTGGAATACGAATACAATAAATTTAAAATAAAATGTGAAAAAATTGAAAAGGAACAAGAAAAAAAGAAGAAAATTCAGACTCCGGAAAAGCTCCAGAAAGAATTAGAACGATTAAATCTGCTCTTCCAAAAAGGAAGAATCGAATGGGATTATTACAGCAAAGAATATGACCGGATTGAAACCGAACTGAATGAATTGTTAAATGCGGCTCCGGAATTAGAACCTGATTATGCTTATCTGGAAGAGCTGCTGAATACAGACTTTAGAACAATGTACTACAATTTAACCCAAGAAAACCGCAGAGCCTTCTGGCATTCTATTATCCGGGAGATTCAGCTGAATACTGATCATACTGTCGACTCTGTTGATTTCTTATAGTGTCTTGTACTAACTGGTTGACTCCGTTTGGGGCGGATAAAGTTATGACCGCCGTCCTCTCCGGTGAGGCAGATATTGGCTTTATGGGAAGTGAGTCTTCGATTTATACTTACCAGGAGGGTGCAAATGATGTCATCAAAAACTTCGCGCAGCTTACGCAGCGCGCCGGAAACTTTCTGGTCGCACGTGAAGAAATGCCGGATTTTTCATGGGATGATCTGAAAGGAAAAGACGTTCTTGGCGGAAGAAAAGGTGGCATGCCGGAAATGGTCTTTGAATACATTTTGAAAAAAAACGGAATTAATCCACAGAAGGATCTTTCTATCAACCAGAGTATTGATTTCGGTTCAACCGCTACTGCATTTTCCGGTGGGCAGGCAGACTATACCATCGAATTTGAACCGAGCGCTACTGCCCTTGAAGCGGAAAATTCCGGTTATGTCGTTGCTTCTCTCGGCGTTGATTCCGGCTATGTCCCATACACCGCCTATAGTGCCAAAACAAGTTATCTGAATGCTAATCCGAACATCATCCAGAAATTCACCAATGCCCTGCAAAAAGGAATGGATTTCGTTCAGTCCCACACTCCGGAAGAGATTGCAAAAGTCATTGCACCACAGTTCAAGGAAACCGATCTCGCTACAATTACAACCATTGTCAGCCGTTACTACGAACAAGACACCTGGAAATCGGATCTGATCTTCAACGAAGAAAGCTTCAATCTGCTGCAGGATATTCTGGAAAACTCCGGTGAGCTGAAAGAGCGTGTTCCTTATGAAGAACTAGTTACAACTACCTTTGCGGAGAAGGCCGCCCACTAAATAAAAGCGCAGACGCTTCATTTTAAGCCAGCGTCTGCGCTCTATTCTTACATTTTAAAATTTATCCTTCTGAAACTCTTACCGGATATATCCCTCCTGATAAGCCTTCTGCTTATTGAATGTGTACATCTCCGCAAAGGATGCCTGTACATACGGATTTACATAAAAAATCGCAAGAAGTCCACAGGTAACCGCACTCAGCAGATACCATCCAAGGAATGACAGATCCATGATAAATGCTTCCATTTTTTCTCCATCCATCATCTGTTTACTGATCTGGAATGCTTCTTTGTAATCCATTGCCGGATTCTCAGCAATAATATATGGTACCATCAGATATTCATAATGCTTAACGATTCCAGGTACCACCAAAAGCAGACTCCAAAGTGCAGTAAATAAATCTCTTAAAAACATGGTAAGAACAATATTAACATAATGTCCGGAACGGAAACCGTCAAGCAATGTTCCGATTCCCGGCTGTGCAGTCTGGTTCAGGATAAAGAACCGGTATCCACCCATTTTCAGGAGATTACCTACAAATACTTTTGCCACAAGGACAATCAGTATTACTACCGTTGTGATTCCTGCAAGCAATCCGGTAATCATTTCCACATTAAATAAATTTCCACTATATATATCTGAATTCTCACTTACCCGTCTTGCACTGGATTCACCAGAGACTGTGCCGAAGATTCCCATCAGAAGCGCAACTACAACGGCTGACACATAATTCTTCTTAAATGCCATATTACCTCTCATTTTAAGTTCTGCTCTATTCCACATCATATACCTCTCCTCCTTCGAATACATTGATATGATTCTCACTACCTATACTTTATCATCTGTAAATCTGTCAATCACTTTACTGGTTTTCTATCTGCTCAGCAAGATCATTCAAGTACACCCATCTGTCCATCTTTTCTTCCAGTGTTGTCTCTGTTTCTTCCTTCTCTTTCATAAGTTCGGACAACTTCACGGAATTGGTGGCATTCTTAACCATCTCCCGATCCAGCTTTTCGATCGTCTCTTCCAGCTTTGCGATATCCTCATCGATCGTCTCGTATTCCCGCTGTTCTTTATAAGAAAATTTCAGCTTTTTCTCCCGCTGCTTCCAGGTCTTTTTGCTGTCAGACTCACCGGTCTGTGCAGAAGCTGCATCTGACATATTTTCTGCAATTGTCTGTCCGTCTTTCGGTTTTTCAAGCTCCACACGGATCAGATAATCGGAGTATCCACCTTCCGACTGGCGGATTTTCCCACCTCCATTAAATGCAAAAATACGACTGACCGTACGATCCAGGAAGTACCGGTCATGGGATACAATCAGAATAATACCATCAAAATGATCCAGATAATCCTCCAGGATTGTCAGCGTCTGGATATCCAGATCATTGGTTGGCTCATCCAGGATCAGTACATTTGGTGCTTCCATCAAAACACGTAGTAGATAAAGTCTCCGTTTCTCGCCTCCGGATAACTTTTCGATCCTCGACCACTGCATTGCCCCGTCAAAAAGAAATCGTTCCAGCATCTGGGACGCGGTAATCTTCCCGTCAGAAGTTGCAATGTACTCACCTGCTTCTTTTACATAATCAATGACACGCTCGGATTCATCCATATATTCATTCTCCTGCGAGAAATAGCCAATCTTGATTGTCTGTCCAATTTCAATAGTTCCGACATCCGGTTTTATGATCCCATTGATAATCTTGAGCAGCGTCGATTTTCCACATCCATTATGTCCAATAATTCCGATTCGGTCTTTCTTCAGAAAAATATAAGAGAAATCTTCGATCAGCTTCTTTTCTCCATAAGATTTGCAGATTCCGGAAAGTTCGATTGTTTTATTCCCCATACGGGAAGCCACAGAATCCAGCATTACTCGCTTTTCTTCCTGAATATCTTTCATTTCCTGCATAGCATGAATCCGGTCAATATGCGCTTTCTGTTTGGTACTTCTCGCCCTTGCGCCACGGTGCAGCCATTCCAGCTCCGTACGCAAAAGGCTTTTTCTCTTACGTTCTGTGGCAAGCTCCATGTTCTGACGCTCGGCTTTCAGACGCACAAACTCGGAATAATTGCCTGGATAGTTATATAATTTCCCATGATCAACTTCCACGATACGATTTACCACACGGTCCAGGAAATAACGGTCATGCGTAACCATCAGGATCGCTCCCCGGAACTGGATCAGATATTCTTCCAGCCATTCGGACATCTCATTGTCCAAATGGTTCGTCGGTTCGTCAAGGACCAGAATGTCTGCCGGTGTTAAAAGCGCCCGGACAAGTGCCACCCTTTTCTTCTGTCCGCCGGACATATGCTCAATCTTTTCATCATAATCGGTAAATCCAAGCTGATTCAGCATAGACTTTGCTTCTGCCTCGATCGTCCAGCGGTTCAGCTCATCATAATTTCCTTCTGTTGCCGCGCGAAGAATTGTTGTTCCTGCTTCAAATACCGGCGTCTGCGGAAGATAGCAGATCTTCACCTGATTCCCCATGCTGATCGTTCCGGCATCACTTTCTTCGATTCCGGCAACGATTTTCAGCAAAGTGGATTTACCCATTCCGTTGACTCCGATCACACCGATTTTTTCATTTTTGTTGATTCCAAATCCCACATCATCCAGAAGCACACGATCCGTATAGGCTTTGGATACATGTTCCATTGTCAGTAAATTCATATATTTTCCCCTGTGATTCTCTGTTTTGTCTTTTTCCATTATAGCAATTTGTACGGGTCCTAGTCAATCCAAAGTATCTCACCCGGCACCGATTCTGACACGCAAAAAGCACAGAATCCTATCCGTTACCGGACAGTCCCTGTGCTTTCACATATCCCCATATTCTTTTTATCTTATGATGTGAGTGTCAAAAATAAATTTTGCCGCTCACTGGTGTAATCAGATTGCTCCATTGCTAAGCAAGCTTGCATCGGCTTTCTGACCTTTTTGCCCCTGGTATCATCATCTTATAAGAAAATATATTTCAGGATAAACAGTATCACCAGTACATACATCAGTACACTGATCTTCTTTTCTTTTGCTTTTCCTGTAAGTACGTTGATTACTACATAAGAAATCACTCCCATGGAAATACCTTCTGAAATACTGTAGCAGAATGGCATTGCCGCGATACAGATAAAGCACGGAATTCCTTCGCTGTAATCACTGAAGTTAATTCCTGCCACATTGCTCAGCATATAGAAGCCGACGATGATCAGTGCCGGAGCTGTCGCAAAGGACGGAATTGCAAGAAAGATCGGTGATAAGAAAAGGGAAATTCCAAACAGAATCGCTGTTGTCAGGGATGTTAAACCTGTACGTCCTCCTTCTGTTACACCAGAAGCACTCTCTACGAATGTTGTTGTTGTAGAAGTTCCGAGTACTGCTCCAACTGTAGTTGCAACCGCATCTGCCATCAGTGCCCCTTTGATTCTCGGAAGCTTTCCGTCTTTGTCAAGCATGCCTGCCTTTGTAGATACACCGATCAGAGTTCCGAGTGTATCAAAAAGATCTACGAAAAGGAATGCAAATACTACAACAACGAATTCCAGTGAAAATACATTCTTAAAATCAAGCTTTCCAAATACCGGTGCAAGGCTTGGAATTGCGAGTCCGGAACTGAAATCCGGAAGCAGACTGTAGAATCCGATCTCCGGATTCGGTACATAAAGACCTGCTATCTGGCAGATGATTCCAAGTATCCATGTGATCAAGATACCCCAAAGGATATTTCCTTTGATGTTCTTAATCACCATGATTGCTGTGATCAGCACACCTATGATTGCAAGAAGTACAGTAATTCCAACGTTATTGAAGCTTGCTTCCACTCCATTTGCCTGATTATATGCATCTACGGAGAAGAGCTGTACCAGAGTAGATCCTCCGACAACGATATTCGCATTCTGAAGTCCAAGAAATGCAATAAATAATCCGATACCAACGCTGACTGCTGTCTTAAGACAAGTTGGGATCGCATTGAAGATTGCTTCTCTGACATTCGTCAGGGAAAGAATAATGAAAATAATACCCTCTGCAAATACTGCAGTCAGTGCAGTCTGCCATGAGTAGCCCATACCGATTACTACAGTATAAGCAAAGTAAGCATTCAGTCCCATACCAGGTGCAAGTGCAAATGGATAATTTGCAAATGCTGCCATACACAGCGTACCGATCAGTGATGCAAGTGCTGTTGCAGTAAAGACTGCCCCCTGATCCATACCCGCTGCGGAAAGAATGCTTGGATTTACTGCCAGGATATACGCCATCGTCATAAATGTCGTAATACCTGCAAGAATCTCAGTTTTGACGTCGGTGTGATTTTCTTTAAGCTTAAACACCTTTTCCAACATATTGTTTTCCTCCTGCTGTTTGTCTTGGATATTCCCTCTCACTCCTTAAAATATCCTCGTACAATTTTCTTGTAGCAGAGAATATTTTAGCAAAAAAAAGAGAGAAAGTAAACACATTACTTTCTCTCTGATTTCACTCTCTGATTTCTAACTCTTGTTCGCTATTACTGTTCATAGTAGCTGTATACCGCAACTATTTGCTCTCTCTGATCTTCTTTCTGAGCGGAAGTACCATTGCAGGGGATACGGATAATTCGTCTAAT
>OLOO01000208.1_pt1 | contig 63334 bp, 60 predicted proteins | sample 1672621 | NCBI WGS metagenome assembly OLOO01 (sample SAMEA3136706, study PRJEB25190) | human gut metagenome | biome: human gut; feature: human-associated habitat; material: faeces | place: Austria | collected 2013 | reverse complement strand
CGCGCCAGATTGTGGCTCTGGAGGCCCAGGGTTCGAATCCCTGTATCCACCCTTTAATTTATAATATTTGAAAGAAATGGCAAGCAGAAATGCTCGCATTTTTTTTATGATAGACATTGCAAGAGTGGATATCATAAAAGTCTCCGGCAGGATATGAGAGCTTTGGCAGATTACGGGATGCCATAAGTTAAGCGATTGTCGCAGGCGCGGGAATGTGCCATGGCGCATTCTATGTTAAGACATAAAGATAATGGGTCATCGCCAAGCGGTAAGGCACAGGACTTTGACTCCTGCACTCGCTGGTTCGAATCCAGCTGGCCCAGTTACGGGCGTGTAGCTCAGGTGGTAGAGCACTTGACTTTTAATCAAGTTGTCCGGGGTTCGAATCCCCGCACGCTCACTTATTTAGTCCCATGGTTTTCTGTGGGACTAAAAAAATGCGGATGTGGCGGAACTGGCAGACGCGCTAGACTTAGGATCTAGTCTCTACGAGGTGCAGGTTCAAGTCCTGTCATCCGCATTTAGTTAAACATAATAAAACCAGTTATATATAGAAGTAATAGAGGAACCTTTACCAAAAAGGTTTCTTTTTTTGCTTTTTTTATGGATTTTAAGGAAAAAGCGGAAAAAGAATAGAAGAAGCAGTATTTAGATATTTCTGTTGAAAATATCCGGATCGAGATCGTCTCTTTTACAGATTCCAACTATATGTTAATATAATCATATGAAGATGTTGGGGGCAAAAGGTATTTTGACCCCTTTGATACCAGATTGCTACGTGCTTTGCACTCTCGCAATCCTCAAAAACATTCTCCTTTCGGAACATTTTCATCCAATGAAAGGAAGAACTTCTAAAAAACAGGTGAAAAAGAAACTGGAGAATAATTAAAGCATGAATAAATGATAAACGGTGAGTACTGCTTTTATTGATCACATTGCGGCAATAAATACATGTAACAGGGAAATTTTAACAAAGTAAGAGGGACGAAAGAATGAAAATATTAAGTGTCACAGCCCAGAAGCCGGACAGTACCGGAAGCGGTATCTATCTGACGGAACTGGTCAGAGGATTTAAAAAAAAGGGAATCACCCAGTCAGTGATCGCGGGAGTTACAAAAGCTGATCAGGTATGTCTTCCGGAGGGGATAAGCTTTTATCCGGTATATTTTGAATCGGAGCAGTTACCGTATCCGATCACGGGAATGTCGGACGAGATGCCTTATCCGAGTACCAGGTATTCAGACCTGACAGAGGAGATGACGGAAACGTTCCGGAAAGCATTTGGCGAGGTACTGAAAAAAGCAGTGGAGGAGTTGGATCCGGACGTGATCCTGTGTCACCATCTGTATCTCCTTACAGCGATTGTAAGAGAGCTGTTTCCTGATAAAAAGGTATATGGAGTATCCCATGGATCCGACCTGCGGCAGATCCGCAAGACAGAACAGAACCGGGAATACATTTTACAGAGAATTCCTGCGCTGGATGGGATTTTTGCATTGCATGAGGAGCAGAAAGAGATGATCTGCGGAATTTACGGGGAGCATATCAGAGAGAAGGTACGGGTGATCGGAACCGGCTATAACAGTGATGTTTTCCGGCAGGAGATGGGGGCTTCACAGAGAGAAGAAAAAGAGCTGAGACTAATCTTTGCCGGAAAGATCTCAGAGAAAAAGGGTGTGAAAAGTCTGATCCGTTCGTTGGATTATCTGAAGGATTCCGGTCTTATTATTTCTCTGGAACTGGCAGGAGGTGCCGGGGATGAGGGCGAATATCAGGAAATCCGGGAGCTTGCCGAAAAGTGTCCGTTTGCAGTTACCTTTGCCGGGAAGATCACACAGCAGGAGTTGGCGAAGAAGATGAATCAGAGTGATGTTTTTGTACTGCCATCTTTTTATGAAGGTCTTCCGCTTGTGATCATTGAGGCCCTGGCATGTGGTACCTATGTGATCTGTACAGATCTTCCGGGGATCAGGAATTGGATCAATCAGAATCTTCCGGATAATGGTGTGGTTTTTGTAGAGCCGCCAAAAAGAGTGAATGAAGATGAACCTGTGGAAGAAGAACTTCCGGTATTTGAAAAGAAACTTGCCGGAGCCATCGAAGGGATCGCAAAATATCCTGGATCAAAGCCGGAAAAGGAGCATCTGGAGCAGATTTCGTGGGACGGACTTTGTGTGCATCTTATGAAGATATTTGAGCAACAGAGTGTTTATCGGAAAACTCTATAATTGAATTTCTGCATGTAAATTATCAATTATTTTTTTGTAAAACAACATGTTAAAATGAAGAAAAGAGAAATGAAAAGGCATTTTAACAGGAGGTTATTAACAGTTGATAATTGATATGCATATGCATGAGATGCGTTATTCGGGGGACAGCTTTTTAAGATTGGAGAACATGGTAGAGATCGCAAAGCGCAGAGGACTTGATGGAATCTGTATTACGGATCATGACAGTATGGGACTGAAGGAATTTGCGGCAGAGTATTCGGAGAAAACAGAATTTCCGATTTTTGTCGGGATTGAATTTTATTCCCTGCAGGGAGACATTGTAGCATTTGGAATTGAGGATTATCCAAAAGAGAGAATCCCGGCACAGGAGTTTGTAGATCTGGTACAGGCACAGGGCGGTATGTGTTTCAGTGCCCATCCATTCCGCAATAATAACAGGGGACTGGAAGAGAACCTGAAGATTGTAAAGGGACTTGATGGAATCGAAGTGCTGAACGGCAGCACACTTTACGAGGCAAATCGAAAGGCGGCAGAATATGCAGCTGAGCTTGGACTTGCAACAGTTGGATCAAGTGATTGCCATGTGCCGGAGAAGCTGGGACTTTATGCAACGTATTTTCCAAGAGAGATCCGTTCGGTACAGGAACTGGTCCGGAGTGTAAAAAGATGTGAGACTCTTCCGGTGTATTATAAAGAGGGTGGATATTATCTCTGGGATATGAAAAATCCGATTGATGCGCCGTTTCACATTTACGAGCAGGAACAGATGGTGTGTGCCGGTTAACGTAAAAAATGAGAACAGATATGAAAAAATTAAACGCTTTTTTTATTGAAAGTGTGTTATTTCCATAGTATTATTAAGAGTGGAAATTAAGAGGGCTGGAATGTAATATTTCCAGCTTTCTTATTTAACAGGAAATTCCGTAGGAACTTCCTGCCGAATAAAAGACACTACGTGCCTGAGTATCTTTTCAATCACCAATTACAAGGAGGAACTAACATGAAAGACATAGTAATTTCAGATGCAGTAAAATATATCGGAGCAGATGATAAGGATCTGGATCTCTTTGAGAGCCAGTACATTGTTCCAAACGGAGTATCCTACAACTCTTATGTGATCCTGGACGAGAAGATCGCAGTTATGGATACGATTGATACGAGAAAGACAGACGAATGGAAAGAGAATCTGGAGAGGGTGCTGGATGGAAGAACACCGGATTATCTGGTTGTATCTCATCTGGAACCGGATCATGCCGGAAGCATCAAAGAATTTGCAGATAAATATCCGGAAGCCAAGATCGTGGCAAGTGCAAAAGCTATTGCAATGCTTCCACAGTTCTTTGAAATCGCAGATCTGGCAGACCGTGCAGTTGCGGTAAAAGAAGGTGAAGAACTTTCCCTTGGAAGCCATACCCTTCAGTTCTTTATGGCTCCGATGGTTCACTGGCCGGAAGTTATGGTCGAATACGAAAAGTCTGAGAAGATTCTGTTCTCAGCAGATGGATTTGGTAAATTCGGTGCGCTGGATGCAGATGAGGACTGGACTTGTGAAGCAAGAAGATACTACTTCAATATCGTAGGCAAATACGGTGCACAGGTACAGGCGCTTCTGAAAAAAGCAGCGACTCTGGACATTCAGACGATTTGCCCGCTTCATGGACCGATCCTGAAAGAAAATCTGGGATACTATATCGGAAAATACATGACATGGAGCAGCTATGAACCGGAAGATGACGGGGTACTGGTTGCTTATGCATCAATCCATGGCAATACCAAGACGGCAGCAGAGAAGATGAAAGAGATCCTGGAAGCCAAAGGTGCAAAGAAGGTAGCGATCACTGACCTTTCCAGAGATGATATGGCAGAGGCAATCGAGGATGCATTCCGCTATGACAAGCTGGTTCTTGCAGCAGCTTCCTATGATGCAAGTGTGTTCCCGTGCATGGAGACTTTCCTGAACAAACTGACCAATAAGAACTACCAGAACCGTAAGATCGCAATTATCGAGAATGGTTCCTGGGCTCCGACAGCAGCACGCGTGATGAAGAGTTATGTAGAGAAAATGAAGAAGATCACACTCTGCGAAAAGACTGTTACGATCAAATCTGCAATGAAAGATGCAGATGTAACTGCAATGGAAGAACTTGCAGATGAACTTCTTGCGTAAGAAACGGAAAGAATGAGATGATAAAGTTAAAAGAGACTACAATGAGGAAAACCTGGGTGGTATGTCTTCTTGCAATGGTCTGCTGTGCGTTATGGGGAAGTGCTTTTCCTTGTATCAAGGTTGGCTACCGGCTGTTTCAGATCGATTCAGCCGATACCGCCACGCAGATCCTGTTTGCAGGGTGCCGCTTTACGATTGCAGGCATTATGGTTATTTTGTTTGGATCGATCCTGCAGGGACGTTTTCTGAAAGCGGGGAAGGGAGATCTTCCGAGAATCGGAAAAATCTGTCTTTTACAGACGGTGGTCCAGTATTTTTTCTTTTATGTAGGACTTGCACATACGACCGGAGTCAAAGGATCGATCGTTGAGGCATCCAATGTATTCCTTGCAATCCTTGTTTCAAGCCTGATCTTTCATCAGGAGAAGCTGGATCAGAAAAAAGTGCTCGGATGTATCGTCGGATTTGCAGGGGTGGTTCTGATCAATCTGAGCGGAAGCAATGTGGATATGAGCTTTAATCTGACCGGAGATGGATTTATTTTTATCTCTGCGATCGCTTATGCATTATCTTCTGTACTGATCAAGAAGTATTCAGCCAAATCTGATCCGGTGATGTTAAGCGGATATCAGTTTACTGCAGGCGGGCTCGTGATGATCCTGATCGGATTCGTGATGGGTGGAAGAATCCATACGGCAAGTATGCCGGCAATGATTCTTCTGATCTATATGGCGCTGATTTCTGCAGTTGCATACACGCTGTGGGGAATCCTGTTGAAATACAATCCGGTATCCAAGGTATCGATCTTCGGATTTACGAATCCGGTATTCGGGGTGATCCTTTCCGCGATCATTTTGCGTGAGGGAAATGTATTCGGAATGAAAGACCTGATCGCACTGGTGCTGGTTTCTATCGGAATCCTGATTGTCAACTGGGCGAAACCGGTGGGAGAAAAAGAAAAAGGAATGAACTAAGATGGAACCTGTTTTAAAGGAGGACACCTGCAGCTGATACCGATTTTTGAACAGGAAAAGAAATAACAGGAGGCAGGTTATGGCAAATACAGCGAGCTGTTGTGACACCTGTACATTTTATATTTACGATGATGAATATGAATGTTACACGTGTGACAGAGACCTGGATGAGGATGAGATGATGCGGTTTCTGACGGATCAGCATTATCAGTGTCCTTACTATAGATCTGGAGATGAATACAGAGTCGTCAGAAAACAGATGTAAATTGTAGATGAGGGAGTAGAAGTATAAAAAACGCAGAATTTTGTAATGCGTCAGGTAATAGATGAATTTGTACTTGTTCCAAGAGGAGAAGCTGCGGAGCGGATAAATGGAACGATGACACTAAGTGAGACAGCGGCATTTATATATGAACATCTGGAGGAGGCTATAAAGGTGAGAGATAAAAAGACAAATACAGTGGATGAGCAGGACAATCCGCTTGGGTATGAAAAGGAATCAAAACTACTGGTTGGATTTGCGATTCCATGCATTATTTCCATGCTGGTAACAGCTCTTTACAATATTGTAGATCAGATTTTCATTGGCCAGGGTGTGGGAATGCTGGGAAATGCAGCAACGAATATTGCGTTTCCGCTTTCTACTTCCTGTACGGCAATCTCACTGCTGCTTGGAATCGGCAGTGCGACCAATTTTTCATTGAAGCTTGGTGCAGGAGAAGAAAAAGAATCTGCAGAGTATGCGGGAAATGGAATTTGCCTGATGGCAATTTTCGGGATTGCACTTTTTGCAGTAACGACGATTTTTCTGGCTCCGATGCTGAAATTCTTCGGTGCCACATCGGAGGTACTTCCGTATGCACAGGAATATACACGGATCACGGCAATTGGCTTTCCATTTCTGATCGCAAATACGGGGATGAGTAAGCTGATCCTTGCGGATGGAAGTCCGCGGTATTCGATGACATCTATGCTGGTGGGTGCTATTGTAAATACAATTCTGGATCCGATTTTTATTTTTGGGCTGCATATGGGAATGAGGGGCGCAGCACTTGCTACGATCATAGGACAGATCGTTTCGTTCTGCATCAGTCTGCGGTATATGTTCCATTTTAAAACGATCCAGCTTACAAAGGAAAGTTTCCATATGACGGGAAGACATATCGAGAATATTTTCAAATTCGGTGCCAGTGCCTGCTTTAACCAGATTGCAATGACGATCGTACAGATCGTACTGAATAATACATTGTCGCATTATGGAGCACAGTCTGTATATGGCGGTGACATTCCGCTTGCCTGTGCCGGGATCATTACAAAAGTAAATATGATCTTTATGTCATTTGTTATCGGAATTTCCCAGGGAATCCAGCCGATTATCGGCTTCAACTATGGCGCAGAGAAGTATGAACGGGTACGGAAAAGCTACCTGCTCGCACTTGGAACTGCAACCGTTCTTTCCGGAATTGCATTTTTCTGTTTCCAGGTATTCCCGAGACAGATCATCAGCGTATTTGGTTCGGGAAGTGAGCTGTATTTTCAGTTTTCAGAGCGGTATTTCCGGATCTATATGTTCCTTACGCTTATCAATGGAATCCAGCCGGTTACATCGAACTTTTTCAACTCCATCGGAAAATCGCAGCTGGGTGTATTTATGTCCCTGACAAGACAGATTTTCTTTTTATTGCCGCTGATCGTGATCTTTCCATTGTTTATGGGAATTGACGGGGTTATGTATGCCGGACCAATTGCAGATGCGGCAGCAGCAATCGTCTGCGGATATTTCATGGTGAGGGAGCTTAAGGAACTTTCCTCGATGGACAGGAAGAAAAAAGAAGAATATGCAGCATAATGGTTGTAAGTAAATCAGGATATAAGCTGGAAAAAAATTTGTATATACTGATTAGTAAGAAAAACGAAATGAGATGATGACTTGAATATTGAGATTGTTATTCCAGTATTCCGACCAGATGGACGACTGAAAATGAGTATAGAGAGATTATTGAGACAGAGTGTAATGCCGGACAGAATTTTGCTTGAAGTTCTTTATGAGAATCCGATTGATAGGGAAATCCCGGAAGTCTATATGGATAAAAGAATTGAGGTCCGATATACTCCAAAGGAGGAATATGACCGGGCAGGAAGCAGAGATGCGATCTTACGGGAACTGGATTCGGATATTGTGATTTTTATGGTACAGACGGCGATACCACAGAACCGATATCTGGTAGAGAAGCTGACAGAACCGTTTAAAGAGGAGCGGACAGCGGTCGTGTATGGAAGGCATATGACAGATGATGAATGCAGTCCGATCGAGTGTTGTGTGAGACAGTTTAACTATCCGCCGAAAGGTATGACAAAGTCTTTGGAAGATACCGGAAAGCTTGGGATCCGGACATTTTTCAATTCTAATGTATGCGCAGCGTACAGAAGAAGTGCGTATCTGGAGACAGAAGGCTTTGGAAAGAGGATGATCGCCGGAGAGGACATGCTCGCGGCGAGAAGACTTCTGGAAAAGGGCTGGCAGACGGTTTATGCGCCAGAGGCTGAGATTCTGTATTATCGCAATGACAATCTGCGCGAACTCTGGAAGCGTAACTTTGATATCGGGGTTGCGCATGCGGAGCATCCGGAGATGATTGAAAATACAAAACCTGGAAAAGAAGGAATGCGGCTGATCCGTGTGACTTCAGCGCTTCTGAAGCAGAATCATATGGAGGAATATTTAGGTGAAGTGGCGGCGCGAAGTGCGGTTCGGTATCTTGCCTATCATTTTGGAAAACATTATGCGCATTTACCGGAATATTTTGTCCGGAAATGCTCGGCAAATAAAGCGTACTGGGAGAAAGAATAATGGGACATTTTTATTTTACAAGACATGGACAGACTGTATGGAATGTGGAAAATAAAATCTGTGGTGCGACAGATATCGAGCTGACAGAGCTTGGACATGAGCAGGCAATGGAGCTTGGAAGAAAGATTAAGGAAGAGGGCGTAAAGATTGACGAGATCCTGTATTCGCCACTTGTCCGGGCGAAGGAGACCGCGCGCCATATTTCAGAGGTGACAGGGATTCCGATGCGTGAGGAGATGCGCCTGAAGGAGCAGAATTTTGGAAAATATGAGTCCACTCCGAGAAATGGGGAGGAGTTCAAAAAGGCAAAACAGAATTTTATCAATCATTTTGAAGGCGGGGAGACAATGCTTCATCTGTGCCAGAGGATTTACAATCTTCTGGATGACATTCGGAAAGAAGCGGATGATAAGGTTTATCTACTGGTTGCACATAATGGAATTTCCAGAGTAATCCAGTCTTATTTTTATGATATGACGAATGAAGAGTTTGCGGCATTTGGAATTAAGAACTGCGAATTGAGGAAGTATGAATTTCCGGAGTAGGAGTAGCGTATGAAATTACTTGTTAAGCAGAGAGTTTTTTCATGGACAGATTCATATGATGTTTATGATGAGAATGAAAATGCGAAGTATTTTGTAAAAGCAGAGTTTTTGTCGCTTGGACACCGGCTGCATGTATATGATATGGCAGGGAACGAACTCGGGTTGATTAAAGAAAAAGTGATGTCATTACTTCCAGTGTTTGAAATTGAAGTAAATGGGCAGACACTTGGACGGATTGAAAAGCGTTTTACATTGTTTCGACCGAAGTATGATGTTGAGTTTAATGGATGGCATGTAGAAGGAGATTTCATGGGATGGAATTATGATATCTATGAAGCATGCAGTCCTGTGGTACATATTACAAAAGAATTACTCCACTGGGGAGATACTTATGTACTGGATTTTGCAAATCCGGCAGATGAATTGATGGGACTTCTTCTGGTAATTACAATTGATGCGGAAAACTGCATTCAAAATAATTGATGTAATTTAATGAAATGTAAAAAAGTCAAAAAAAATATAAAAAACACTTGCCAAACCGGTTGGTATGTGATAAGATTCTTTTTGTTGACGCGGAAGTGTCGGAATGGCAGACGAGCTAGATTCAGGTTCTAGTGCTCGCAAGGGCGTGTGGGTTCAAGTCCCATCTTCCGCATAATAAAAGAAACCTCAGGTGATTCACCTGAGGTTTCTTTTATTTATTGTACCGAAGCGATCCCTGAACCCAGGGTTCAGGTCTTCGCTCCGCTACGGTCGGCGCAAAGCACTCGTCCATCGGACGAGTTGCGCCCCATCTTCCGCACAGATGTCTTGAATTAAATACATGAGAACATTGGATTGACAATCTCTTGTCAAGGTGCAATAATATCCGCGGAGGTAGTATTTGAAAACTACAAAACTATACTCTGACTGAATCACAACAATTTCATATCGAAATCGTTTCCGTCAACAGGTGACGGAGAAGGAGCTTATATTTATTAAGAGGTAAAATAAGACTCAGGGAATACGAAGAATAGCAGAAGCATTTGCAGGGAGAAGTATACCTTGATGATGCTTTTTTTATATAATAATTTGGAATTATGGAAAAAAGCATGGTTACACTCTATGTTTAGGCTTATTTTTGTGTTTCCGGACAGAAAAGGAGTAAGACATGACAGTTGAGATGTTAAAAGGAAAGATTCATCGTGCTACGGTAGTACAGGCAGAATTAGATTACGTGGGAAGTATTACCGTTGATGAGGAACTGCTGGAGGCAGCAGGAATTATGGAATATGAGAAGGTTCAGATCGTGGACGTGAATAACGGAAGCCGATTTGAAACTTATACGATCTGTGGTAAGCGTGGAAGCGGAATGATCTGCTTAAATGGCGCTGCGGCAAGATGTGTAAGTACAGGTGATAAGGTTATTATCATGTGTTATGCAAATTATGATGCAGAAGAAGCCAGAGAACATAAACCAAAAGTTGTTTTCGTGGATGATGAAAATAAGATCAGCCGTGTGACAAATTATGAAAAACATGGGTTGTTGAAAGATATGGCATAATCAGGATTGTGGGAGCTCAAAGTGGGTAGCAATCCGTAGATTATGCAAAAACAGAACATGAAATTAGTTGAATTCAGAACAAGAGGCTATCTCCGAATTTATTATAAAGAGGAGAATTATCATGCAGGTAACAACAACAGTCGAAGAGACAAGAAAATTAGTTAAGAACTGGAAAAAAGAAGGAAAAACCGTAGGTCTTGTACCGACCATGGGATTCTTACATGAAGGGCATGCAAGCCTGATAAAGAGATGCCGTGAGGAAAACGATATCGTTGTGGTATCCGATTTTGTCAATCCGACACAGTTCGGACCGACAGAAGACCTGGAAGCATACCCGAGAGATTTTAAACGTGACAGTGAGCTTTGTGAGAGCCTTGGAGCAGATCTGATCTTCCATCCGGAACCGAAGGATATGTATCATGATCCACATGCTTACGTAAGTATTGATACGTTATCTGATACCCTTTGCGGAAAGACAAGACCGATCCATTTTAAAGGGGTATGTACGGTTGTTTCCAAATTATTCAATATTGTAGCACCGGACAGAGCTTATTTTGGACAGAAGGATGCGCAGCAGCTTGCAATCATCCGCAAGATGGTGCAGGATTTGAATTTTGATATCCAGATCGTAGGCTGCCCAATCATCCGTGAGGAAGACGGACTTGCCAAATCATCCAGAAATACCTATTTAAGCGCAGAAGAGAGAAAGGCTGCACTGTGCCTTTCAAGAGCCGTTAAAACCGGTCAGGAGGCGATCTGCAAGGGAATTAAGGCAGAAGAAGTTCTGTCAAAGATGCGCGCAGTGATCGAAGCAGAGCCGCTTGCAAAGATCGACTATGTAGCCATGGTAGATGCACTGGATATGCAGCCGGTCGAGAGTGTGGAAAAAGATGTTCTGGTTGCCATGGCAGTTTATATTGGAAAAACAAGGCTAATCGACAATTTCAGCTATGAGGTATAGCCTATGGAAAACAGAATGAAAAAAGTGGGAAAGGTCAGCTCTTTTCTTACAAAATATATCGGGGTCATCATTATCTGTTTTTCCGTCATTGCATTCTTCTGGCGTGACGGCTTTGTGTGGACAACGAGCTACACTTCTGTATTTCTCGGAGTTGCCATGTTCGGCATGGGGCTTACGATCAAGATGGACGATTTCAAAAGAGTCTTTTCCAGACCAAAAGAAATCCTGATCGGATTCGTCGCACAGTACACGATCATGCCGGTGATCGCGTGGATCCTGTGTCAGCTGATGCAGCTGCCGACAGATCTGGCACTTGGCGTGATCCTGGTTGGTTGCTGCCCGGGTGGAACGGCAAGCAATGTGATCACCTATATTGCCGGAGGTGATGTGGCGCTTTCTGTCGGAATGACGATCACATCAACTCTTGCGGCACCGATTGTAACACCACTTCTGGTGTATGTACTCGCCGGAGCCTGGGTAGAGGTATCCTTCTGGGCAATGGTAATTTCTGTAGTAAAGGTTGTTCTGGTTCCGGTACTTCTGGGAATTCTGATCAACTGGGTCTGGGGGAAGCAGATCCAGAAAATATCAGAGATTCTGCCATTGATCTCAGTTGTATCGATCGTAATGATCATCAGCGGAATTGTAGCCGTCAATGCAGAAAAAATCTTAAGCTGCGGACTTCTGGTTCTCGGAGTTGTGATGCTTCACAATCTCTGCGGAATGGGAATCGGACTTGGCGCAGCGAAAATTTTACATATTGAGTACGATAAGGCAACTGCCATTGCCATCGAAGTCGGAATGCAGAACAGTGGACTTGCAATCTCCCTTGCAACTGCCAATTTCGTGGCAAATCCACTGGCAACGCTTCCGGGGGCGATCTTCAGTGTATGGCATAATATATCCGGATCTTTGTTTGCAGGGATCCGCCGGAGCGGAGAACAGACGAAAGAGGCATATCAGGAAGTTACAGAATAAGAAAAATCCTGCGATTTTGAATTGGCAAAACCGCAGGATTTTTTGTACTCAGAACAGAAAATACAGAGACTAAAGCACATCATTTTTGTACCGATTTGAATGGCAGATGAATGGAAAAGAAGAGAACAGGAACTCTTCTTTTCCATTCATTTGCCCCTCGCGTCAAACAAAAAAATTTCCCTCTTGTCAAATCATTCTGATTATGTTATATTATCAAATAGTTTGAATATAAAAATATTTTAAACGAAAAAGATTTTAAAACAAAAATAAATGGAGAGAACAACCATGAGAGGAAGGATATGCGGTACCGGTTCTTATATACCGGAGCATTATTACGACAACAATGATCTCGCGAAGTTTGTGGAGACGAATGATGAATGGATCCGTGAACGGACCGGAATTGTGCGCAGACATATTGCAGAAGAAGATACAACAGTCAGCATGGCGGTAAAAGCGGCAAAAAATGCACTTACAGATGCAAAATTAAATGCAGACGATCTGGATCTGATCCTGGTATCTACAATCACGCCAAATACCGTGATCCCAAGCACTGCCTGCGAAGTCCAGAAAGAGCTGGGAGCAGTAAATGCAACCTGTTTCGACATCAGTGCCGCATGCAGCGGTTTTGTGTATGCCTATAATACTGCGCAGGCTTACATAGCAGCCGGAATGTATCAGAACATTCTGGTGATCGGAAGTGAAACCCTATCCGGAATTGTCAACTGGAAAGACAGAGGAAGCTGCATTCTTTTTGGTGACGGAGCAGGAGCAGCCGTGATCTGTGCAGAAGAAGGTGAAATCTTTCCAGCAGTTACCCATTCTGACGGAGCAAAAGGACAGGTACTTGCCTGCGAAAGCCGTCAGCAGAAAAACTGGCAGGACAAAGAAAATGAAAAACAGACTTATGTATCCATGGATGGACAGGCAGTTTTCAAATTTGCCGTAAAAAAAGTGCCGGAAGTCATCGGAGAACTTCTGCAAAAAGCAGATCTGACCGAGAAAGATATTGATCTTTTCGTTCTGCATCAGGCAAACTTACGGATCATCGAATCTGTGGCAAAACGGATGAAAACAGACCTTGCAAAATTCCCGGTCAACATTGAAGAATACGGTAATACATCATCCGCCAGCATCCCAATCCTCCTGGATGAACTGAACAAAACCGGTCGCTTCCACAAAGGACAGAAGATTGTTCTCTGCGGCTTCGGTGCCGGACTCACTTGGGGAGCCACACTCATAGAGTGGTAAATATAAAAATAATCAAACAATAAGGAGACTAAGAACATGTTAGAAAAAGTAAAAGAAATCGTAGCAGAAGGACTTGACGTAAACGCAGCAGACCTCACAGAGGAGACAACTTTTGAATCTCTTGGAGCAGATTCTCTTGATCTGATGGATATGGTTATGACATTTGAAGATGAATTTGGTGTGGAAATTGATACGGAAGCAATCGGTGATCTCAAGACAATCGGAAGTGTTGTAACATACATCGAAGGACTGAAAAAATAAGAATCGCAAAAACACAGACAGAAAGAGGTTGTAATATGAAAACAGAAGTAACCGAATTACTTGGAATCGAGTATCCGATCATCCAGGGCGGAATGGCCTGGGTTGCTGAGTATCATCTTGCGGCCGGCGTATCAAATGCCGGCGGGCTTGGGCTCATCGGGGCTGCAAGCGCCCCGGCTGAGTGGGTACGTGAACAGATCAGAGAAGCAAAAAAGCTGACTGATAAACCATTTGGAGTAAATATCATGCTGATGAGTCCTTATGCAGAGGACGTGGCAAAAGTAGTAGCGGAAGAAGGCGTAAAGGTTGTAACAACAGGCGCCGGAAGCCCGGAAAAATATATGAAAATGTGGAAAGAAGCAGGAATTAAAGTCATTCCGGTGGTTGCATCCGTTGCACTTGCAAGAAGAATGGAACGGTGCGGGGCAGATGCAGTTGTTGCGGAAGGATGTGAATCCGGAGGACACATCGGAGAAAATACGACTATGGTACTGGTTCCACAGATTGTAGACGCAGTGAAGATTCCGGTAATCGCAGCCGGAGGAATCGCAGATGGAAGAGGAATTGCGGCAGCATTTATGCTGGGAGCAAAAGCCGTACAGATGGGAACCCATTTTGTTGCGACCGAAGAATCTATCGTACATGAAAATTATAAAAATGCGATCATCAAAGCGAAGGACATTGATTCCAGAGTAACCGGAAGAAGCACAGGACATCCGGTAAGAGCACTTCGCAACCAAATGACGAAAAAATATCTGGACCTTGAGAAAAACGGTGCATCCTTTGAAGAACTTGAGCACCTTACACTTGGAGGCTTAAGAAAGGCCGTTGTAGACGGAGATGTGACAAACGGAAGCGTAATGGCGGGACAGAGTGCAGCCATGGTAAAAGAGATCATGAGCTGTAAAGACCTGATCCAAAAGCTGGTAAGTGAGACGGATGCACTGATCGGAGGCAAAGGATTTTATGAATAAAACAGCATTCATTTTCCCGGGACAGGGCGCGCAGAAGTGCGGTATGGGAAAAGATTTTTATGAAAACAGTGAACTTGCAAAAGAGATTTTTGATACAGCAACAGCAGAGCTGGGACTTGATATGACAAAGCTTTGCTTTGAAGAAAATGAGCAGCTGGATCAGACAGAATATACTCAGGCAGCCATGGTAACAGCCTGTCTTGCAATGACAGCCGAGATTGAAAAGAGAGGTCTTACACCGGATGTGACAGCCGGGCTCAGCCTTGGAGAGTACTGTGCGATCAGCGCAGCGGGAGGCATGCAGCCGAAAGACGCCATTTCTCTTGTGAGAAAAAGAGGGATTCTGATGCAGAATACCGTTCCGGCAGGTGAAGGAGCCATGGCGGCAATCTTGGGACTGGATGGAGAAACGGTTGAAAAAGTGACGGAAGAAATTCCGGGTGCGTCTGTGGCAAATTATAACTGTCCGGGACAGATTGTAATTACAGGAAAGACCGCAGCGGTAGAAAAGGCAGCAGAGTCTTTAAAAGCAGCCGGAGCAAAAAGGGCGGTTCTGTTAAATGTAAGTGGTCCGTTCCACTCAAAGATGCTGGAAAGTGCAGGCGAAGAGCTTGCGAAGGAAATGGAGAAGAGAAATTTTGAACCACTTGCCATTCCTTATGTGACGAATGTTACGGCAAAATATGTGACGGATATCAAAGAGACAAAGGCACTTCTTGCAAAACAGATTTCTTCACCGGTACGATGGGAAGAAAGTGTGAGAACTATGATTGAAGATGGTGTAGACACTTTTGTGGAAATCGGACCGGGAAAAACACTCGCCGGATTTATGCGGCGTATCGACAAAGGTGTCAAAGTATATAATATCGAAACCTGGGAAGATATGGAAAAAGTAATTGCTGAACTGGTGTAAAAAAACAGGCAATGGAAAGGAAAAGCATATGACAGACAGAGCAAATTTGGAAGGACAGATCGCGGTGGTTACCGGCGCGTCCCGTGGAATCGGAAAGGCAATTGCGAAGGAGCTGGCTGCACAGGGAGCAACAGTTGTGATCAATTACAATGGTTCTGAAGCAAAAGCAGATGAAGTAAAACATGAAATTGTAGAAAAGGGTGGATGTGCCCAGTGTATGCAGTGCAATGTGGCAGATTACGAGGGATGTGAAGCATTTATAAAAGCAGTGATCGAGCAGTTTGGAAGAATCGATATTCTGGTAAATAATGCAGGGATCACAAAGGATGGTCTGCTGATGCGTATGAGTGAAGAAGATTTCTCCGATGTCATTGATGTCAATCTGAAAGGAACTTTCCATTGCATCCGTTTTGCATCCAGACAGATGATGAAGCAGAGAAGCGGAAAGATCATCAATCTTGCATCTGTAGTTGGAATCAGCGGAAATGCCGGTCAGGTAAACTATGCTGCATCTAAAGCGGGAATTATTGGAATGACCAAATCTGCGGCAAAAGAACTGGCATCCCGCGGAATCACGGTTAATGCGGTTGCACCGGGCTTCATTGAAACGGAGATGACAGAAGTTCTTTCCGATAAGCTCAAAGAAGAAATGAGAGGTCAGATCCCTCTTGCCAGAATGGGACAGCCAGAAGATGTCGCGAAGGCAGTGGCGTTTCTGGTGTCTGAGCATGCGAGTTACATTACGGGGCAGGTTCTGCAGGTCGATGGGGGGATGGTGATGTAAAAATGGTTGCAGAGAAGGTTGAGGGACAAATTGTACAAAAGATGTCCTTCAAATTCAGACTCGCAAACCATTTCGATGAGCCTCCTAAAACAAGGATTGTGTCAGCAAAGGCTTCCACAATCCTTTGAGTCTCATCTCCATTGCTCGAAAAATGAATTTGAATGACATCTTTTGTACAGTTTGTCATTCAACTTTGTCGAGAAAACCATTTTACATCCGTGAAGTAGTTCAATATACCAAGTGCGGATCGCGGAGGGGAAGAAATTGGTTTTAACTCGCATTTTGAGGGATAGGATTAATAACCTAAAAATACTTATAAGATGATAAAATTTATTAAAAAATGAAACAGTCAACAACACACCAAAAACGTTTCGTGGAAAACGCGTTTTAGCCAGTAGACTTGAGTCCGGCTCTGCACAAATATTCCTGTCGGCATTCTATTTTGTGCAATGGAGAGGAGACTCAAAGGATTATGGAAGCCTTTGCTGACATAATCCTTGGTTTCGGAGGCTCATCGGAATGGTTTGCACAACTTGAATGCCGACAGGAATATTTGTGCAGAGTCGAACACAACCTATATTTCCCGCATTTTCCACCAAAGGAGGCAATATGAAGCGCAGAGTTGTTATTACGGGGCTTGGAGCGATTACCCCGATTGGTAATACAGTAGAAGAATTCTGGAACGGTATCAAAAATGGAACCGTAGGAATCGGTCCGATCACAAAATTTGATACAACCGAATATAAAGTGAAGATCGCAGCGGAAGTCAAGGACTTTGTTGCAAAGGAACGGATGGATTTCAAGGCATCGAAGAGAATGGAAACATTTTCCCAGTATGCGGTTGCAGCGGCGAAGGAAGCGTGTGCGGATGCGGGATTTGAAATTGAAAAAGAGGATCCGTACCGTTGTGGCGTGATCATCGGTTCAGGAATTGGAAGTCTGCAGCAGATCGAGAAACAGTACACGACAATCCTGGAAAAGGGACCGGGAAGGGTAGCACCGCTGATGGTTCCGATGATGATTTCCAATATGGCAGCCGGAAATGTATCGATCCAGCTTGGGCTTAAAGGAAAGTGCACAAATGTCGTTACAGCATGTGCAACGGGAACCAATTGTATCGGGGATGCGCTTCGTGCCATTCAGTACGGAGATGCGGACGTAATGTTTGCAGGTGGTACGGAAAGCTGTATCTGTCCGACGGGGATTGCCGGATTTACCGCACTTACCGCACTTACTACCAGAGAAGATCCACTGCGTGCATCAATTCCATTTGATAAAGACAGAAGTGGGTTTGTTCTTGGAGAAGGAGCCGGTGTGGTGGTTCTGGAAGAGCTGGAGCATGCGAGAGCAAGAGGCGCAAAGATTTACGCAGAGCTTGCAGGTTACGGGGCAACCGGAGATGCTTACCATATCACTTCCCCGGCAGAAGACGGAAGCGGTGCGGCAAAGGCGATGGAGCTTGCGATGGAAGAGGGCAGCGTGACGCCGGAAGAAGTGCAGTACATTAATGCACACGGAACCAGCACGCACCACAATGATCTGTTTGAAACCTATGCGATCAAGAAAGCATTCGGCGATGCGGCAAAGGATGTGGTTGTGAATTCAACGAAATCCATGATCGGTCATCTTCTTGGTGCGGCAGGTGCGGTAGAGTGTATCGTTACTGTAAAATCTATTCAGGATGGATTTATCCATCAGACCGTTGGAACCAGGGAATGTGATGAAGAATGTGATCTGAACTATGCAGTTGGCGCACCGGTCGAAAAAGAGATCAAATGTGCGCTCACCAATTCCCTTGGATTTGGCGGACACAATGCAACCCTTCTTTTGAAGAAGTATGAAGGATAGAGGTAGAAGGATGGAATTAGAAAATCTGGTAAAACTGATTCAGACCGTTTCAGATTCGGACCTGACAGGATTTCAGTATGAAGAAAACGGTGTGAAATTGAAAATACAGAAAGAAAAAGAACAGATGGTTGTCAGTACAGGGGCAGCACAGCTGACGACAGTACAAAACGTGCCAGGAGCGCAGAGTAATGCAGTATCGGCACTGAAGTCGGAGGATGGACCGGAAAAAGGGAAAGAAGCAGAAGGGCAGCTGATCAAATCCCCTCTGGTTGGAACCTTTTATGCAGCACCGTCGGAAGAGGCAGCACCATTTGTGGCAGTTGGCGATCATGTGGCAAAAGGACAGACGGTTGCCATCGTAGAGGCGATGAAGCTGATGAATGATATTGAGTGTGATTTTGACGGTGTGGTATCGGAAGTACTCGTGAAAAATGGAGAAACTGTGGAATACGGACAGCCGTTATTCCGAATCGCATAGCTGGATGGAGGGCGAAAAGCATGAAACATTTGGGAATCAAGGAAATTCAGAAAATCATTCCGCACAGACATCCGTTTTTGCTGGTAGATTATATCGAAGATTACGAGCCGGGGGAATATGCAGTTGGCTATAAATGTGTGACTTACAGAGAGGACTTTTTTGCCGGACATTTTCCACAGGAGCCGGTGATGCCGGGAGTGCTGATCGTAGAAGCACTGGCGCAGGTCGGTGCAGTAGCGGTTCTGATGCAGGAAGAAAATAAAGGAAAGCTCGGTTATTTTGGTGGGATTAAGAACTGCAAGTTCCGCAGAAAAGTTGTTCCGGGTGACAAGTTAAAACTGGAAGCAAGAATTATTCGTCAGAAGGGACCACTGGTAATCGGAGAAGCTGTTGCATCAGTGGATGGAGAAGTTGCAGTAAAGGCAGAGTTGTCTCTGATGATCGGGAAGGCGGAAACAGATGATTAAGAAAGTATTGATCGCAAACCGTGGAGAGATCGCAGTTCGGATCATCCGTGCCTGCCGGGAAATGGGGATCGAGACGGTTGCAGTTTATTCAGAAGCAGATAAAGAAGCATTGCATACACAGCTTGCAGATGAAGCAATCTGTATCGGACCTGCACCATCTTCGGAAAGCTATCTGAATATGGAACAGATCATCAGCGCGACCATCGTGTCGGGAGCAGATGCGATCCATCCGGGATTTGGTTTCCTTTCTGAAAATACGAAATTTGCAGAGCTTTGTGAGAAGTGCAACATCATTTTTATTGGACCGGATTCGAAAGTGATCAGCAGGCTTGGAAATAAATCCGAGGCGAGAAATACCATGGCAAATGCCGGGGTTCCGATCATTCCGGGAAGCCGGGAAGCGATTTATGATGCAGCAAAAGGAAAAGAAGTTGCAAGAGAGATCGGCTATCCGGTGATCGTAAAGGCGGCTCTCGGCGGAGGCGGAAAAGGAATGCGTGTGGCGGAAAATGAAGCCGGATTTGACATGGCATTCCGTACTGCACAGAAAGAGACCAAGGCAGCTTTTGGAGATGACACTATGTACATCGAGCATTTTGTGCAGCATCCGAAGCACATTGAATTTCAGATTATGGCGGATAAGTATGGAAATGTGGTGCATTTAGGAGAACGGGACTGTTCGGTGCAGAGAAATCATCAGAAGATGATCGAAGAATCCCCATGTGCCGTGATTTCGGATGAGCTTCGCCGGAGAATGGGCGAAGCAGCGGTAAAAGCGGCAAAGGCAGCGCATTACGAAAATGCAGGAACCATTGAATTTCTGCTGGAAAAGAGTGGAAAATTTTATTTTATGGAAATGAATACCAGAATCCAGGTGGAGCATCCGGTCACAGAATGGGTGACAGGGATCGATCTGATCAAGGAACAGATCCGGATCGCAGACGGTCAGCGGCTTTCCTTTACACAGGAAGATGTAAAACTGACCGGTCATGCCATTGAGTGCAGGATCAATGCGGAAAATCCGGAAAAGAATTTCCGTCCGTGTCCGGGAACGATCACCGATATGTACCTTCCGGGAGGAAAGGGTGTGCGGATTGATTCAGCAATTTACAGTGGATACACCGTACCGCCATATTATGATAATATGCTGGCAAAGCTGATCGTATTTGCAAAGAACCGTACTGAAGCGATCCGGAAGATGCAAAGTGCACTTGGTGAGGTAATTATAGAAGGCATTGATACCAATGTGGATTATCAATATGATATTTTGCATGATCCAAAGTATCAGGCAGGAGATTTTGATATTGAATTTATTGCCGAAAGAGAAGCAAAGAATCGGCAAGGTTAGCTCTACAAAAGCGGAGGTAAAGCAATTTGAAACTGTCAAATATGTTCAAGAAAACAAGCAGAAGAGGGTATATATCTCTTGGCGAAGGAAAGCCTGCCCATATGGCACCGGAAGTTCCGGAGGGACTTCTGAAAAAATGTAACGTTTGCAAATCTGCCATTCTGACAGAAGATGTGAAGAATGGATATTATATTTGTCCAAAATGTCAGAATTATTTCCGTGTGCATGCGATGCACCGGATTGAAATGGTAGCAGATGCGGGTACCTTTGAAGAGTGGGACAAGGGACTGACTTCAGGAAATCCGCTGCATTATAAAGGCTATGAAGAAAAGGTAGAAGCACTGCAGGAAAAGACCGGGCTTGATGAGGCGGTTGTAACCGGAAAAGCAAGGATCGCGGGAAATGAAGTAGTTCTTGCAGTCTGTGACGGGCGGTTTATGATGGCGAGCATGGGAAAGGTGGTCGGCGAAAAGATTACCCGTGCAGTAGAAAAGGCAACCAGTGAGAGGATTCCGATTATTATATTTGCCTGTTCAGGAGGCGCCAGAATGCAGGAGGGGATCCACTCTCTGATGCAGATGGCAAAGACTTCAGCGGCACTGAAAAGACACCATGATGCAGGCTGTTTATATGTAAGTGTGCTGACCGATCCGACAACCGGCGGGGTAACGGCAAGTTTTGCCATGCTTGGAGATATCATTCTTGCCGAGCCGGGGGCGCTGATCGGTTTTGCGGGTCCGCGTGTGATTGAACAGACCATAGGGCAGAAGCTTCCGAAAGGATTCCAGAGGGCAGAATTTCTTCAGGAGCACGGATTTGTGGATCGGATTGTGGAGCGTCCGCGTCTTAGGGAGACACTGGCGGAAATTGTAGCAATGCATAAGCAGGGTACATACGATTTGCCAGAAGTAGAAGAAAAGGAAACACAGGCGGTACAGAGGAATCTGACACCATGGGAACGGGTGCAGTTATCCAGAGACAAGGCTCGTCCGGTCGGTGCGGAGTACATTGAAGAATTATTTACAGATTTTATGGAATTTCATGGAGACCGTTATTACCAGGATGATAAGGCGATCATTGGCGGGATTGCAAGATTTCACGGAATGCCGGTGACGGTGATCGCGCAGGCAAAGGGGCGCACGACAAAAGAAAATATCGAGCGTAACTTTGGAATGCCGTCACCGGACGGATACCGCAAAGCCCTTCGTCTGATGAAACAGGCAGAGAAATTTAACCGTCCGGTCATCTGTTTTGTAGATACGCCGGGAGCGTTCTGTGGGCTGGAAGCAGAAGAGAGAGGACAGGGTGAGGCAATCGCAAGAAATTTATTTGAGATGTCAAATCTTCAGGTTCCGATCCTGTCAGTTGTGATCGGAGAAGGTGGAAGCGGGGGAGCTCTTGCGATGGCAACTTCAGATGAAGTGTGGCTTCTTGAAAATTCGATTTATTCCATTCTTTCGCCGGAAGGATTTGCAAGTATCCTGTGGAAGGACAGCAGCCGCGCAAAAGAGGCGGCAGGTGTGATGAAGTTGACAGCAGATCGTCTCCTGAAAGCCGGTATCGTAGAACGGGTGATTCCGGAGCCGGAAAACTTCAATCTGGAAACATTTACAGAAGTGACAGATCCGATGGATGATTATATCAGTATTTTTTTGAAAAAATATGGTGCAATGACAAAGGAAGAACTTACCGAAAAGCGGTATGACAGATTCCGCAGGATGTAATAGAAAGAGGAGAAGAAAAATGAAAGGATTACCGGAACTTGTGATTGGTGATTTGAAAGTAAAAAGACCGGTCATTCAAGGGGGAATGGGAGTCGGTGTGAGCCTTGGGCAGCTTGCCGGAGCGGTTGCAAAAGAAGGTGGAGTCGGGATCATCTCAACCGCACAGATCGGATTTCGTGAACCGGATTTTGAAACGAATACAAGGGCGGCAAATATCCGTGCAATTGGATCTGAATTTCAAAGAGCAAGAGAGACGGCTCCGGATGGCGTGATCGGATTTAATATCATGGTTGCACTGAAAGATTATGACGAGCATGTGAAAGCAGCAGTGGACGCCGGAGCAGATCTGATCGTATCCGGGGCAGGGCTTCCAATCGAGCTGCCGGGACTTGTGGAGGGCAGCAGTACCAAGATCGCTCCGATCGTATCGACTGAAAAATCGGCGAAAGTTATCTTAAAATACTGGGATAAAAAATTTTCCAGAACCGCAGACCTGGTTGTGATCGAGGGCCCAAAAGCCGGAGGACATCTGGGGTTTGACCGGGAGCAGCTGGAAACTTACACACAGGAAAGCTATGATAATGAAATCGAGAGGATCATGGCAGTGGTCAGAAAGTACGCCCAAAAATATCAGGTGCATATCCCGGTGGCAGTAGCCGGAGGAATTTCGGATAAAGATGCGGCAGAGCATGCCTTTTCATTAGGAGCAGATGCAGTCCAGGCGGCAACAAGATTTGTCACGACATGGGAGTGCGATGCGGATCTAAGTTACAAGCAGAGTTATCTGAATGCGAAGAAAGAGGATGTCATTCTGGTGAAAAGTCCGGTTGGAATGCCGGGAAGGGCAATTAAGAATCCATTTATCAGTCATGTAATGGCAGGAGAGAGGGTGAAGCCTAAGAGATGTCTTGGGTGTCTGAAAAACTGTAACCCGGCGGAAGTGCCATACTGTATCACGGAAGCGCTGATCAAAGCGGCAAAAGGTGAGATTGGGGAGGCACTTCTGTTCTGCGGAGCGGATGTGTGGAAAGCAGAAAAAATAGAAACTGTGAAAGAAGTGATTGATTCTTTGTTAGGTGACTGTGTATAATTGAACTAGAAAAAGACACAGCAAGGAGAAGAAGGGGAATTGGACGCATACGAAAGCATCAATAAGATATTGGTACATCTTTTTAATGATATATGGGAATTAGAAGAAAAGGCAGTGATCACAGAAGAATTCAAGGATCTGACGAATAACGATATGCATATTATTGAAGCAATCGGACTTGGGACCGGGAATAATATGTCCACGATCGCGAAGAAGCTCGGAATCACGGTCGGATCACTGACAACTTCGATGAACAGTCTGGTCAATAAAAAGTATGCAGTCCGCCACCGGAGCGAAGAAGACCGGAGGATCGTCAATATCCAGCTGACGGAAAAAGGGGAGAAGGCATATCATCATCATGCGAATTTTCATAAGAAGATGGTAGAAGCTGTTGTTGAGACGCTGGATGAAGAAGAAATCCCGGTTCTGACAAAGGCACTGGACAATCTGTATCAGTTTTTTAAGACGTATAACGGTTAAAATGAAAAATCCTCTGTCACTCTTTCATTAGAAAGGGCAGGCAGAGGATTTTTGGATTCTCCGGCTATACATGGATCCGGTCTAATACTTCTCCGATCGGCTCATGGATCGTCAGAGTTGCGCCTACATCACGGGCAGTTGCATCCTTGTTGATGAGTACCAGATATTTGCCGTGGAAATAATCGATAAATCCGGCAGCAGGGTAGACCACAAGAGAAGTACCGCCGATGATCAGCATATCTGCTTCTGAGATGGCGCGGATACTTTTCTGGATAATCTGATTATCCAGTCCTTCTTCGTAGAGAACTACATCCGGGCGGATAGTTCCGCCGCAGTCGCAGGTTGGGATTCCTTTCGATTCTTTTACAAAACGTGCACTGTACTGCTTTTTGCAACGCATGCAGTAATTGCGGTGGATACTTCCATGAAGCTCCAGTACATTTTTGCTTCCGGCAGCCTGGTGGAGTCCGTCGATATTCTGTGTGATAACGGCGGTCAGCTTTCCGGCGGCTTCCAGCTCGGCAAGCTTCAGATGTGCTTTATTTGGTTTCGCATCAAGGAACATCATTTTCTCTTTATAAAAATCATAAAATTCTTCCGTATGCTGCATGAAAAAGCTGTGGCTTACAATCTGCTCCGGTGAGTAGCGGTACTTTTGTTTGTAGAGTCCGTCTGCACTCCTGAAGTCCGGAATATTACTCTCGGTAGAGACGCCGGCACCGCCGAAAAAGACGATTCGGTTGCTCTCGTTAATCATGTCCTGTAACTGTCTGATCTTGTCCATAATTTGATAACCTCTTTTCCTGGAAAATCAAAACCTGTCTTTTTAATCACAGTATACCAAATGAAACGAAAAAAGAGAATAAAATAAAAAAATTCCTTGTCCCAAAAACATGCACCGAGTATACTATAAAGTATTGGATTGTGGAAAATTGGGGAAATCTGCAGACAAAATACATATGTCAAGGAGAGCGTAATATGAAAATGTCAAATATGAGGAATCTGTGTCTGATTTTATTGGGGAATACAGTATATGCACTTGCAATTGTAATGTTTATCCTGCCGAATGATATCATTACCGGAGGGACCACGGGGCTTGGAATTGCCGTGAATCATTATTTTGGATTACAGATCCATACATTTGTACTGATCTTCAACACACTGATGTTTCTTCTGGGGGCTGCAGTGCTTGGTATGAAATTTGCACTTACTACACTGGTCAGTACGTTTTATTATCCGATCATTCTGGGAATACTGGAGAATGTTCCGGTATTACAGAACGTCACAGACGATAAGATGCTTTCAACGATCTGTGGAGGTCTGATGATCGGACTTGGAATCGGAGTTGTTATAAGATGCGGAGCATCAACAGGAGGTATGGATATCCCGCCACTGGTACTGAATAAGAAATTCGGACTTCCGGTATCTGTTATGCTCTATGTATTTGATTTTGCGATTCTGATCTTCCAGATGGTATTTACCAATAAAGAAGAGATCATCTATGGTATCCTTCTGGTATTGATTTACACGGTGATGCTGGATAAAGTGCTTCTGATGGGATCGACCAGAACACAGGTCAAGATCATTTCCGGAGAGTATGAGAAGCTGAACCATCTGATCCAGGAGAAGCTTGACCGAGGAACTACACTGGTCTACACGCAGACCGGTTATTTGAGAAAGGATCAGCCGATGATCCTTACCGTTGTGTCTAACCGTGAACTGATGCGGCTGAACCAGATCGTGCAGGAGACAGATCCGCAGGCATTTATGATCATTGGCAATGTAAATGAGGTCAGAGGACGGGGATTTTCAACACAGAAAGTATATAAAAACGAAGTGGGCATGAATGAATAAACAAGAGCTTGAGAATGAGGAAGTAAGACAGGAAGAGAAAAAAACAAAGAAGAAAAAGGTCCGGAAAAAGAAGACCATGTTTGGACATATCCGCAGTATCATCAGTATTCTTCTGGTTGTGGGAATCATCGGAGGAAGCTACTGGTATTACGCATTCCAGTACAGAGCCGAGGTGGAGCCGGAGACAAACCGGAAGGTGACGAATACGGATTCCGTTTATACGATGGAGCAGTATCTGAAAATGCTGAAGCGCAACCAGACTGTTTATAAGTACGCGTGCGATGAAGCCGAAGTGGACAATGACTACGGGACTTATGTTGTGCCTGGACTGAAGTCAACAAGGACGCTGAAAGTAAAAGGGGACGGAGAAGCAGAAGTCTGCACATCCATGACACCACAGGGACTTGCATTTACAGAGGATTATATTCTGGTCAGTGCTTATTGTAAGACAAAGGCACATGATTCGGTGATCTATGTGATCGACAAAGAAAGCAGACGGTTTGTGAAAGAGATTGTGCTGAACACCAAAGCCCATGTGGGCGGAATGGCATATGATACGATGAACCAGATCCTGTGGGTGACAGGACAGGGTTCCACCTGGGCGCAGGCAAATGCAATCACACTGTCTCATCTGGAAAATTATTCCTTTGATGACGGATATCATCCGATTGAATTCGATATGTCTTACAACCTTTATAAGATCAAGCGGGCGTCATTTATGACGTATCATGACGGCGCATTGTTTGTCGGATTCTTTACACAGGATAATGCCAGTGTCATTGAAAAATATCTGATCAATGCAGACGGTACCTTGTATGAAAAAGAAGACATGAACCTGAAACGGACGGTCGGCGTGACGGAGCCGGTTGCCTATGCGGTCAGTATGCAGGTAATTTCCGGTAAGGTGCAGGGAATGGCATTTTACAACAATAAGATCCTGCTTACCAGATCCTGGGGGATCCTGCCATCGGAGGTACAGATCTTCAACTATTCCAGATATGGAATCTTGTCAACCTCCGAAGCTTATAAGACGATCAAGTTTCCAGAGAGGCTGGAACAGATCTATCAGGACGGTGGCAGCATTTATGCACTTTTCGAGTCGGGGGCTTATGCCTACCGGATGTCATCCATTAACCGAATTGACCGTGTTGTGAAGCTGAAAGGAAGCAAACTGGTAAAATAAAGACTGAAATCCATGAAATCTGCTTGAATCGGAAGTAGATTTATGGTAAAATACATGAGTGGTTTAGCCATCAGGAGGTGTGATTAGTAATGGAAATTTTAAAAACAGTACTTTTAATTTTATTTGCAATAGATTGTATCGCATTGACAGTAATCGTATTGATGCAGGAAGGTAAGTCAGCAGGTCTTGGAACAATCGCAGGTATGGCAGATTCTTATTGGGGACAGAACAAAGGACGTTCTATGGAAGGCGCACTTGTTAAGTCTACCAAGTTTTTAGCAATTCTGTTTATTGTACTTGCAGCAGTCCTGAACCTGAAAGTTTTTGCATAACGAATGATTGAAAGAAGATGAGGAACACTCTATAGTATCTATAGGGTGTTCCTTTTTTGACAGGAGAAGAGATGGACGAATTATTTGAAAAAAGAAAGAAAATTATTTATGAATTTATCTGTGACGAATTTTATGTGCCGATGAAGCTGAAAGAGTTGTCGATGCTGCTTCAGGTCCCGAAAGATCAGAAAGGGGAACTCAAAGCTGTCATGGACAGCCTGGAAAAAGAAGGCAAGGTACATGTCACACAGAAAGGAAAATACATCAAAGGTGAGGCAAAGCAGCTGCGTGGAATGTTCCAGGCAAACGCGAGGGGCTTCGGCTTTGTCACTGTGGAAGGTGAGAGCGAAGATATCTTTATCTCAGAAGATGATATGAACGGTGCCATGCAGGGAGATGAGGTAGAGGTTGTCATCACCAAAGCACCGGAAGGAATGCGAAGAGAAGGAAAGATCACGAAAATCGTACAGAGGGGAACCCAGCGGATCGTCGGCTATTATCAGAGCCGGAAGAATTTCGGATTCGTTGTGCCGGATAATGAGCGTTTCCTGCAGGATATCTTCGTACCGGCAGAGCGCTCTAAAGGAGCTGTGACCGGGCATAAGGTTGTGGTAGAGCTGACCTCTTATGGGGAGAATGGAAAGAAGCCGGAAGGAAAGATCGTAGAGATCCTGGGGCATGTGACCGATCCGGGAGTTGATATTTTGTCGATAGTCAAAGGATATGATCTGCCAACCGAATTTCCGGAGAAGGTACTGAATCAGGCAGAGCGTGTGGCAAAGACAGTGACGACCGCTGATATGGCAGGACGTAAGGACGTGCGGAGCTGGCAGACCGTGACGATCGATGGCGAGGATGCGAAGGATCTGGATGATGCGATCACTCTGACAAAAGAGGGAGACCGCTATATTCTGGGCGTGCATATCGCTGATGTGACCAATTATGTGCAGGAGAACAGCGCTCTTGACCGGGAAGCACTGAAAAGAGGTACCAGTGTCTATCTGGCAGACCGTGTGATCCCGATGCTGCCAAGAGTTCTGTCTAATGGAATGTGTTCATTAAACGCAGGCGAGGACCGGCTGGCACTGAGCTGTATCATGACCATTGATGCGAAGGGAAATGTAGTCGATCACCAGATTGCAGAAACTGTGGTAAATGTGGATGAACGCATGAGCTATACCAGTGTGAAAAAGATTCTTGAGAATCGGGATGAGGCAGAATGCGAGCGATATCATGATCTGATCCCGATGTTTGAACTGATGAAAGAACTGTCGCACATTTTGAGAGAAAGACGCCACAGAAGAGGGGCAATCGACTTTGATTTTCCGGAGGCAAAGATTATTTTAAATGAAAGCGGTGAGCCGGTGGATATTAAGGCTTACGACCGCAACGTGGCAACGAAGATCATCGAGGATTTTATGCTTGTTGCAAATGAGACGGTTGCAGAGGATTATTTCTGGCAGGAGATTCCATTCTTATACCGTGTGCATGAAACACCGGATGAGGATAAGATGAAGAAACTTGTGACATTTTTGCAGAATTTCGGATATACCATGCATATGCAGGGAGGACAGGAGATCCGTCCAAAGGAAGTCCAGAAGCTTCTGGATAAGATCGAGGGGACTCCGGAAGAAGCCATGATCTCAAGGCTTGCACTCCGTTCGATGAAGCAGGCGAGATATTCGCCGGATAATGACGGACATTTCGGACTTGCGACCCAGTATTATACGCATTTTACTTCACCGATCCGGCGCTATCCGGATCTGCAGATCCACCGGATTATCAAAGATAATCTTCGAGGCAGGATGAACGATGCAAAGAGGCATCATTATGAAAAAATCCTGCCGGAGGTGGCGATGGAGACAAGCTCCTTAGAGCGCCGTGCGGATGAGGCAGAGAGAGAGACGCTGAAGCTGAAGAAGGTACAGTATATGCGGAATTTCTTCGGACAGGAATTTGAAGGAGTTATTTCGGGTATCACGAAGTGGGGAATCTATGTAGAGCTTCCGAATACCGTAGAAGGTCTGGTGCATGTTACCAATATGACGGACGATCATTATGATTACGATGAAGAACATTATCAGATGATCGGTTCCCATCACAGAAAGACCTACAAGCTTGGGCAGAAGGTGAGTGTGAAGATGATCGATTGTGATGAGATATCAAGAACCATTGATTTTAGACTTGTAAAGGAAAGAAAAGAGGAGAGAGAAGATGGCTAAGGCAAAAGCACAGGGCAAGATGATTGCGAACAATAAAAAGGCGTATCATGACTATTTTATCCTGGATACTTATGAGGCGGGAATTGCACTTGCAGGTACGGAAGTAAAATCCCTCCGCATGGGAAAATGCAGCATCAAAGAATCCTTTATCCGTATTGAGGATGGGGAAGTGTTCATCTATGGAATGCATATCAGCCCATACGAAAAGGGAAATATTTTCAATAAAGATCCTCTGCGTGTGAGAAAGCTCCTTCTTCACAAATCGGAGATCAACAAACTGATCGGTAAGACCAAGGAAAAAGGAATGGCGATCGTGCCACTGAAGGTGTATTTCAGCAAGAGTCTTGTCAAAGTAGAGATCGGACTGGCAAAAGGTAAAAAACTATACGATAAGCGCGATGATATCGCGAAAAAAGACCAGAAGCGTGAGGCAGAAAGAGAATTCAAGATCCGCAATTTCGGATAGAACAAAACTGTCCCCTTGAAAAAAGTGAAAATTGTATATTTTTACAGAGACAGTGACGCGGTACAATGTTCAATAACCTGATGAATCAATGTACTATAGTGTTTCACAAGGAATAAGAAAGGATGGGACAGACTATGAAAACAAATTCAACCGTTATGAAAATTGCACAGACAGCGCTGTTTGCTGCACTTTGCTACGTAATCTTTACGTATCTGCAGATTAAAATACCGATGCCGGGAGGAGATGCAACATCAATCCACCTTGGAAATGCGTTCTGTGTGCTTGCCGCACTTCTTTTGGGCGGCTGGTACGGCGGACTTGCAGGAGCGATCGGAATGGGAATCGCGGATGTGATGGATCCGATCTATATTACCGGAGCACCGAAGACATTTATCCTGAAGCTCTGCATCGGACTGATCACAGGACTTGTAGCGCATAAGATCGCAAAGATCAATGAAAGTACCGATAAGAAATACATTTTCAAATGGAGCCTGCTGGCATCTGTAGCCGGACTTGCATTTAATGTCATTGCAGATCCGATCGTCGGATACTTTTACAAACAGTACATTCTGGGACAGCCGCAGCAGATGGCAGAGGTTCTTGCAAAATGGAGCGCAGCTGCTACCTTTGTAAATGCAATCCTTTCTACAATCGTTGTAGTGATCATCTACAATGCACTGCGACCGGCACTTGCAAAGAGCGGAATGCTGAAAGTGGGGAAGACAAAAGAAGCGTAAAATGACAGATTGAGTAAATTATATGCGGAGATGCCTTGACATGAGCCTGGATGTCCGCATATAATATATAGAGCAAATGGGAGGGCAGAAGGTTGACTTCTGAACGGATCTTGTTTGCAGAAGCGTATTTTTGATGATACGGCTTCCAAGAACCAGGGCTTGTACTGGTTTCGACGGGGGCACGGAAGTCAAGGAAGCCATCCGTAGCGGGACACTACGTTAAAAGTTCCAACTAAATATAAACGCAGACGAAAATTTAGCGTACGCTGCCTAGTTGCAGCAGTCGGCCTTGAGTCTCTCATCGCTTAAGTAACCGGCTTCGACCAGATGAGGCACTTCGTTTCCAAAGCTTTGAGGGAATGGAAGAATTTATGAAGCTACTAAAGTAAGCAGCCTGTTGTTCGGCGGCTTATGGAGGAAATGTCAAAAGAATGACTGTGATGGGAGATGCCTTTATGGAAGAGCTTTCGGACAGGGGTTCGATTCCCCTCAGGTCCATACCTGTAAAACCGCTGAAAATGAGATGATTCAGCGGTTTTTGAATATGATGAGTCAAAATGAGGAGAGAGCTTTTTGCTCTCTCCTCATTTATCATATACTCTGCATTTAACAATATCGGTCTCTCTTTTTCTGCAACTGATTTTCCAATGGAACGATGTTTACATATTCGGCATGATTCTCTTCGATGCATGTTCTGACGGCATCAATGTCATCCGGATGGATCAGAAGCGCCATTCCGCAGGCAGCTTTGCCATCAGTGTCACGCGGGGCAGGTGCAATACGGTTAGGAAGGCCTTGCTTATCCAGAAGCTCATGGAGCATCATGCCCTGTGTGTGATTGTCAAAGAGAATATAATAGCGGATATGTTTATTTTTTTCTTCCATTTTACTGATTCAGCATCTCCACAAATGCTCCGATTCTTGTACGAAGCTGTTCAGCATCTTTATCGGTGTAATCTGTTTCCAGAGAGAGTACCGGAATATTTTTCGCCTTCAGTGCTTCAGAAACTGCAAGCTTTTCTGTGTCGTACAGGCAGCAGAACATCAGACTGCAGTCGATGACGCCGTCCACCTGATATTCGTCGACCATACGGAGAATATCGTCGATACGTCCTGTATTTGGTGTGAAGCATGCACAGTTTGTCTTCATGTAACGTTTGGACAGATTCATGAACTGTTCATCCAGTGTTTCACCGGATTCGTCTACAAGATTTTCAAAATATCTTGTTCCTGTACACATCTCTTCGCAGACAACAGCAGCGCCGCTTGTCTCGATGATGTTATGTAATTTCCAGTTCGGAACTGCAAGAGGCGTTCCTGTAATCAGGATACGTTTTGTGCCTTCTGGTACAACAGATACACCATCCTTGATTCGTTGTTCCAGTTCGTCAGCCAGACGGTTACACATCTGGGCGCAGCGTACCGGATCATCGAAGAAGGAAATCTGGGTCATGAGCAGAGCATCTCGTCCGGAAATCGGCAGACATTTTGATTTTCTGCAGTCATAAACTCTCTGAAGAGCTTTACGTTTCTCATTGCAGATATTGATCGCTTCTGCAAGGTTTTCCGGTGTGATTTTGTTTCCGGTAAATTCTTCTACAATCTTTGCAAAATCTGTAATTTCTTCTTTCCATTTGATAATATCTTTTTCACGCTTCATCTGTGGAACGTCCATAATATGCATTGGAACGTCTTTTCCAAGGATTTCGTAAGCTTTCTTCTTGCCGTCGCAGGTAGTTTCCCCGACATACATATCTGCGATACGGAAGAATGGGCAGGTGCGTCCAAGTCTTGCTCCTACAGAAGCTTTTACAAGCGGACAGACATTTTTCGGAAGGACTTTTTCGCCGTCCGGAACCCAGAACTGGGAACCGCCGCAAAGTCCGGTTACGATACCATTTGCAGCGATGATTACTTCATCCGGTACATAAACGCAGAATGTTCCGAATACTTTACGTCCTTTTTTCTGCTCTTCAATTAATTCAGCCGGGCGGATACCGTGAACCTCAGCAATGACCATATCCCAGAAATCCATTGATTTCGGACGGTTTTCCTGTGTCATAAATACATCCCCAACTGCTGTCGGAAGAACCTGACAGAGATTGTCACGATTTTTGACATCCATCCCAAGGTCTTCCCACATTTTTTCATAATCAGCCATTTCCATTTCCTCCTTTTATACAATGACGATTTGTTAGTATTCATATATTTTGTCGCTATCCATATAAAATATTGTACAAAATGACGAATGAGTTAGTCAATGCATATGGTGAAATGTGTAAAATAACTATAAATAGGACGATATATAGAAAAAATGAATTATTGAAATACGTTTTACGTATAACCATGCAAATGTGGAATGTTGAAACTATAAAATCCTTATGATATACTGAGACAACAGATTAACGTATAGAATAGAAATTGAAGAAAACAAATTTATTAAAAATTTAAATATAAAGACTGAGGTGGAAGAGTATGCTGGAGACCGAAAGATTAATACTGAGAAAATGGACAGAGGAAGATGCGGAAAGTCTGTTTGAATATGCAAAAGATCCGGAGATCGGACCTGCTGCAGGATGGCCGCCGCATAAGAGTGTGGAGGAAAGCAGAGCTGTCATCAAAAATGTATTTGATGGAGCAGAGTGCTACGCAATCTGTGAAAAGGAAAAGAATATTGCGATAGGTGCTGTGGAACTGAAACTGAATGGACACACGAATACAACAAAGCGTGACGATGAGTGCGAGCTTGGATATTGGCTTGGACAGCCATTCTGGGGAAGAGGCTATATGCCGGAAGCTTCCAGAGAGTTATTGAGACATGGATTTGAAGATCTTGGCATGACAACAATCTGGTGCGCTTATTATGATGGCAATCTGAAATCAAAAAGAGTGCAGGAAAAGCTGGGATTTGTTTATCATCATACCTGTAACGAAGTTCCTGTGCCGCTTTTACATGAGGTGCGGGTCGAGCATACGAATGTTATGACAAAAGAGCATTGGGAAGAAATCTACAGGTAATGGTCTGGAAAGCAGGAAGTAAGGGGAAATATGCTGACGGAAAAAGAGAAAATCTGTAAAAAAACTAAAAAAAGTATTGACATTTGTAGAAAATAATAGTAGACTAAACAAGTCGCATAAATGTGATGAGGGATCATAGCTCAGCTGGGAGAGCATCTGCCTTACAAGCAGAGGGTCATAGGTTCGAGCCCTATTGGTCCCACTACAACATAAGTTGTAAATTTCATATGGCGGGATAGCTCAGTTGGCTAGAGCACGCGGTTCATACCCGCGGTGTCGCTGGTTCAAATCCAGTTCCCGCTACTTATGAAGAAGTCCTTGGGTGAGGGCTTCTTTTTTTGCATAGCAAAAAGTTTTACATTAGCTAACGTCTTAAAGCTTCTACATATACAATAACGAATATCCCTACACATCACCCCACAACCAATAACCTTGAACGTCAGTTGCATGAAGACTGGTGTCACAGCCTTATTCGTCAATAACTTTTATCTATTCCCTCATGCCATTATTTTCCTTGCACCCTCTCACAAAATGAATTATCCTAAAATGGAACACAAATTGCGAAAAACAGGAGGACATAGAACATGGCAAAGATCGATCATGCAGCAATTAGAACGGCGTCTTATGAGGATGCGCAGAAATTCTTTGAAGATGTATTTGAAATGCATATGTGGAGAGAAATCGGTGAAAAGCCGGAAAGAAAATGCTGGTACGAAGAAGGAATCCAGCTCTGTGAAAGGGAAGAAATCGATACAGAAGGAGAAAATGGTTACGACCATATTTCAATCGCTGTAGATTCTGTGGAAGAGACAATGGAAAAGATTAAAGTCTATCCGGTAAAAGAAATCAATGACCATTGGTTTTCATTGCCGAATGGAACGAAAATAGAATTGAAACTTCTGGAAAACTGGAAAGTAAATAAGTAAGATCCGGAAGAGATTATTTTCGGGCAGGTGAAACAATATGCGAAAGATCAGTAAGGAATTATATTTGACGGGGCAGGTCTTTCTGAGATAAGAAAAAGATAGAGTACGTTTATAAGAAAGAAGATTCTTTAAGACGTATTCTATCTTTTTGCTTATGCCTTTAATAAAGTGTCAATCAGCCGAGATGCTTCACTGCGCGTGATCGTATCCGGATTCCATTCCGGTACTTTTTTCTTCTGGCTGCACAGTCTCTGCAAAAGTGCAACCTGTTTTGCTGTGGCAGGCTGCACTTTTTTTATTTTGTATGTAAGCTGCTGTGGCTTGAAAAGGGAAGGATCCTCATTTTCGAAATAGTGTGCCAGTGTCTGATACAGTTTTGCTGTGGCAAGCGCATCATAGTAGGCGCGGTGCGCAGCTTTATTTTCAATCTGGTAGTATTCACACAGACTGGAGAGACTTTTGGAGGGAAGTGATTTTAAGGTGCGCTGGGCGATCTTAAATGTGTCGATTCCAAATTTTTCAAAAGTAAGTCCTAAATTGGAAGCACCTGATTTCATGAAGCTGTAATCAAAGCCTACATTGTGGCCGATCAGGACATCATCTTCACAGAATTCAAGGAAATCACTGATCACAGCATCGGCAGGTCTGGCATTTGCAACCATTTCATTCGTAATGCCGGTGAGATTCGTGATCATCGGGGAAATCTCTTCCTGTGGATGAATGAATTCCATAAAACGTTCGGCAACCTTTCCGTCACGGACTTTCAGTGCTCCGATTTCAATAATTTCATTATATAGCGGGTCAAGCCCGGTTGTTTCCAGGTCAAAACAGACATAGGATTTTAGCATTTCAAAACCTCCGTTTCTGAAATCCTATTTTAACAGATGCGAGGAGAAAGTGCCATAGTTTTCTTGATACAAATCTCTCCGGATGGTAAGATACAGGTATATTTGCCGGTGTAAAAGAATTTTGACAGGCAAAAATGCCATTTGTAAAAGATGTTTGATAGACTTTTGGTGTTCTATATGGAATGATGTGCGTGAAAGGAAGAAACAGGAATTATGGAAATAGGGAAGAAACTAAAAAATGCACGGATAGAAGCCGGGCTTACCCAGGAGAAGGCTGCAGAGAAAATCGATGTTTCCCGCCAGACTATTTCCAATTGGGAAAATGAAAAATCGTATCCAGATATTATCAGTGTCATTGCACTTAGTGATCTTTATTCCGTAAGTCTTGATGAACTGTTGAAAGGAGATCAGAAGATGGCAGAACATCTGGAAGAGAGTACAAATGTTGTAAAAAGCAACAAAAAACTGACTGGAGCAATTCTTTTAAATATTATACTGATGATACTGTTGATTGCGCTGAACATACTGTTGCCGGAAGGAACCTATTATCTAGTAATTGTATTTTGTGTGGTAATCATGAGTTCATCGGCATTGCTTTATCAGATTATCAAACGGATTTAGGAGGCAGATTATTATGGGATGGAATCAAATAGCAGCAGTAGCAAGCGGAGCAATTGCGTTGGTAGGAGCAATCTGCACCGCATGGCAGATTTATCAGATGACGGTATCAGATGCAAAAGCAAGAGGCTTAAAGCACCCGAAATTCTGGGGATTTTGGGCGATGAATGGAAATAATTCAAGTGGACTGATTCTTTATCTGATCGGTAGAAGAAAATATCCGGTCCAGAATATGAGCATCGAAGATCAGGAAAAGATTGAAAAAAGAAAAAAGGCAGCAGGAGCTGCGCTTGTGTTTATGACACTTGGGGCGATTGGATTTGTGATCAATATCATGCGGATTTATATTTAATGAAGAATACGAATACGAAGAGCGGTATAGACGTTAAAAATCTATACCGCTTTTTCCAGTTCTTTTAGCATATCAATAACTTTTTCATAGATTGCATTAGCAAGTGCAGCGTGACCGGCTGCATCCAGATGCTCGCGATCTGTGGTGCTTGGAGATGCAAATGCGGAGGCATCCAGAAATGCTGCATGATGCAGAAGTGCCACTTTGTGATATTCTTCAGCAAGCTTTTTTGAAACTTCTACGGATTTTTCATTAAATTCCGGATCAAAGCCAGGATCGCCAACACCTTCACCCAGATGGATCGGTGAAATGACGAGGAGATCAAAAGGCTGGGAAGCGTTTTTTCGGGCTTTTTGGATGACTTGAGCCAATCCTTTGGCAATGGTTCCTGCGGACGCATTGTATCTCGTTTTGCAGTCGTTGGTTCCGAGCATAACGATAAGGAGATCGATAGGGGTATGCATTTCCATCGTGACACCGATCAGATCAAGTCCACGGCGTCCCTCACGAAGATCATCCTGAAATACAGTGGTTCTTCCACAAAGACCTTCTTCGATCACACGGTGGTCAGCACCCAGCTTCTTCTGAAGCAGACTGGTCCATCGGGTGTCGGTGTCAAATCTGCCGGTTCCGTCCGGTTTGTAGCCATATGTGTTTGAGTCGCCAAAGCATAAGATGTTCATTCTGTGTCACTCCTTTATAAACCTACTAAATTGATATGTTATATATGATAAATGAGATTGCTGGAAAAGTCAAGAGGTAAAATTGTATTGGAAAGGTTTCGGAAAGGTTTTGAAATTTACCTGGATTTTAATTTACATCTATATAAAGCAAAGATATACTAATGGGTGGAGGATAAAAATTATGAAGAATAAAAGAGAAGTGTTGGTTAAACTTTTTCTATCTACATTATATCTAAGTGCATTTACATTTGGCGGCGGTTATGTGATTGTCACGCTGATGAAGAAAAAGTTTGTGGATGATTATCATTGGATTGAAGAAAATGAAATGCTGGATCTGGTGGCAATCGCGCAGTCAGCACCGGGACCGATTGCGGTAAATGGGGCAATCGTGGTTGGGTATAAGCTCGCCGGCCTTGCAGGAACACTGGTTGCAATTATTGGAACGATTATTCCACCGTTTGTGATCATTTCTTTGATCTCTGCTTTTTATCATGCATTTCGGGATAATTATCTGGTGAGTCAGATGCTGGAAGGGATGCAGGCAGGTGTCGGAGCTGTGATTGCCTCGGTCACTTATGAAATGGGATGTGGAATTATAAAAAAGAAAGATAATGTGGCAACGATTGTTATGATTGCAGCCTTTATAGCAGCCTGTGTATTGGGAATCAATGTGATTTATATTGTGATTGCAAGTGGAGTTTTTGGTGTAATCCGGACAATCTGGAACAGACGGAGGAAAAGAGTATGATGTATATACAATTATTTTTAAGCTTTTTTCAGATCAGCTTGTTCAGCTTTGGAGGTGGATATGCGGCACTTCCACTGATCCAGGGGCAGGTCGTAAATGTGCATCACTGGCTCAGCATGACGGAATTTACGGATCTGATCACCATTTCCCAGATGACTCCGGGACCGATTGCAATCAATGCAGCAACCTTTGTTGGGATGAAACTGACTGGAATGCCGGGAGCGGTTGTGGCTACACTTGGATATATCACACCATCTTGCATTATCGTGACGATCATTGCAAAATTGTACTTAAAATACCGGGAAATGGACATGCTGCAGGGAATACTTGGAGGGATCAGACCGGCGGTGGTCGCACTGATCGGATCGGCGGGAATTTCCATTTTGCAGACAGCATTCTGGGGAGTTTCCGGGAAAATGGTGATATCTGATACTAGTTGGCTGATGGTTGGAATATTTGTGGTATGTGTGATCTTGCTCAGGAAGGTGAAGATGAATCCAATCTGGGTGATGGTGCTTGCCGGGGTGATGAAAGTTGGCGTGGAGCTAGTTTGGAAGATGTAAATGGATGCTGTTTAATTGTGAAAAAGAATAAGATGGAAGACTGAAAGCTATTGTGGAGAGGTATCTTTCAGTCTTTTTCTATGCAGAATCCAGAGGATGAATGAGTACCATATTTTTTGAAGGTATGGTATACTTTCACTATGATTAGAAAGTAACCCATTGCGGTGAAATAACAGAAGACGGAGGAGTATAAAATGGCTGAAATGGAGAACAGCAGAGATTTAAACAGTGTATTATGGAGTGGGGCGGATGTTTTGCGTTCAAAAATGGATGCAAATGAGTATAAAAATTATTTGCTGGGGATTGTTTTCTACAAGTACTTATCCGATTCTTTTCTGATAAAAGTATATGATATGATTTGTGATGGAAAACCAGAGAGCTTGAAAGAGGCACTGGATGCATATGTGGAAGTTCTTAATGGAGAAGATGGAGAAGCGTTAAAGACGGAAATGAAAAGTGTATGCCATTATGTGATTGAACCGGAGCTTACCTACACTTATTTTGCGGATGCAGCGAGAAATAATTCTTTTAGCCGTGAGCAGTTACAGAAGGCATTTAATAATATTGAGCAAAGTGATGAATTGTTCGTGGATTTGTTTACGGATATTGATTTGTATTCCAATCGTTTAGGAGTGGGAGATCAAAAGCAGAGTGATACGATTGCAAGTTTGATTAAAGTAATTGATAATGCAGACTTGTTGAATTCGGATGTAGAAATACTTGGAAATGCATATGAAACTTTGATTGGATGGTTTGCATCGGAGACAGGAAAAAAAGCAGGAGAATTCTATACTCCACAGGCAGTATCAAAAATTTTAACCAGAATTGCAATCAAGGGACAGGAAGAAAAGCAAGGTCTGTCAGTATATGATCCATGTATGGGATCAGGTTCGCTTCTTTTGAATGCAAAGAAATATGCAAAGCATCCAGAATATATTAAATACTATGGGCAGGAATTGAATACATCTACTTACAATTTGGCAAGAATGAATATGTTTCTTCATGGAATTGTGGCAGAAAACCAGAAACTTCGTAACGGAGATACACTTGACGGAGACTGGCCGACAGGAGAAGAAACAGATTTCAATATGGTACTTATGAATCCTCCGTATTCAGCAAAATGGAGTGCAGCTGCCGGATTTTTACAAGATGAAAGATTCAGTGATTATGGTGTACTGGCACCGAAGTCGAAAGCAGATTATGCATTTCTTCTTCATGGACTGTATCATTTGAAAAGTAATGGAACTATGGCAATTGTTTTACCACATGGTGTTCTTTTCCGCGGCGCAGCTGAAGGAAAAATCAGAGAAAAACTGCTTCGTTCAGGAAATATTTATGCGGTAATAGGATTACCTGCAAATCTTTTCTATAACACGTCCATTCCGACTTGCATCATTGTACTGAAAAAGCACAGAGATGGCAGAGATGTATTATTTATTGATGCTTCCAAGAAGTTCAATAAAGGGAAAAAGCAAAATGAAATGACAGATGAACATATTGAAGAGATTATCAATCTGTACAGTAAGAGAGAAACGGTAGAAAAAGAGGCATTCCTTGCCAGCTTTGAAGATATAGAAAAAAATGACTTTAACCTCAATATACCACGATATGTTGATAATTTTGAAAAAGAAGAAGAGGTTGATCTGCCGGCACTTTTAGGTGAAATGAAGAAAACGGATGAAGAAATTGATAAAGTACAGGGAGAATTCCTTTCAATGCTCAAAGAATTAACATCAGATGATGCGTCAATAATGGCATATTTGAATGATTTGATCGGGAAAATGGAGGGGTAGAGATGGGAAAACCTAAAATTAGATTTGAAGGGTATAGTGAAGATTGGGAACAGCGTAAGTTGGGAGAATGTCTTTCAGAAATCACATATGGCTTTACAAATCCTATGTCTGATACAGAGGATGGACCATGGAAAATAACAGCCAAAGACATCTTAGATGGAATGATAAACTATAGCTCAGCAAGGCATACATCCCAAATAGAGTATGATAATCTTACCAACAAAAGCAAACCTTTATTGGGCGATTTATTACTAACAAAGGATGGAACATTGGGCCGTACAGCCATCGTGGATACAGAAAATGTCTGTATAAATCAGTCTGTGGCGTTATTACGATTTAACGAAAAATGCTCTGTACAATATGCAAAAACGCTTCTAGACACGCCAATGTATCAGAAACAAATGCTTGATGATGCTGGTGGTGGAACAATAAAACATATTTATATAACCAAGGTGGATAAAATGTTCATATCTGTTCCATGCATGAAAGAACAAGAACGATTAGTATTGTTTTTTTATAATCTAGACAACCTCATCACTCTTCACCAGCGTAAGTATGATGAAACAAAAACATTGAAAAAATACATGTTGCAGAAAATGTTTCCACAAAATGGTGAAAAAGTTCTAGAGATTCGATTTGATGGATTTACGGAAGATTGGGAACAGCGTAAGTTGGGAGATATATTAATTAGCCTGCAGAATAATACACTTTCCAGAGCTGACTTATCACATGAGGCAGGAGTTGCAAAGAACGTTCACTACGGTGATGTTTTGATCAAGTTTGGAGAGGTCTTGGATGTAAGCAAAGAGAAGCTTCCAATGATTTCAGATGAGATCGTTTTATCAAAATATAAAGCATCATTTTTGAAAAATGGAGATGTAATTGTTGCCGATACAGCTGAGGACTCAACTGTTGGAAAATGCAGTGAAATAGCTGGATTGAATGATGAAGTTGTGTTGTCTGGACTACATACTATTCCATACAGACCAATCGAAAAATTTGCTTCTGGGTATTTGGGATATTATTTAAATTCCAGTGCTTATCATAATCAGTTGATTCCTTTGATGCAGGGAATCAAGGTTACATCAATTTCAAAATCTGCTATGCAGGATACAGACATTGTTTATCCTAAATTTGTGGAAGAACAGAGAAAGATTGGCGATTATTTTCAGTTGCTCGACCGTCTCATCACTCTTCACCAACGAAAGTGTAATGAATTAAAAGAAATAAAAAAATATATGCTACAGAACATGTTTGTATAAGGAAAAAGGTGAAACAATGGGAAAAATAACGTTATTTCATGGAACTTCTGAAAAAATTGTAGTGCCGACATACGGACTTGGTGAAAAAAAGCATGATTATGGAATGGGCTTTTATTTAACTGGAAATATAGATCTTGCAAAAGAATGGGCGGTTTGTAAACCAAATGTTATGAATGGCTGGGTTCATCAATATGAATTGGATACGGATGATTTGAAAATTCTGAATTTTCAAGAAAAAGATGTACTTTCATGGTTAGCAGAGTTGATGAAGCATAGAGATGCAGCAGATTCCAAACGTTATCGAATGTTATCTAAGAGATTTATTGACAAATATGGAATTGATACAAGTGGATATGATGTTATAAAAGGCTGGAGAGCTAATGCGTCATACTTTTATATTGCAAAAGAATTTGTGAGAGATAATATTGACATTGATATTTTGGAAGAACTTTTATCTTTAGGAGGTTTGGGAATTCAATATTGTATTAAATCTGAATTAGCATATTCAAAATTGCAAGAAGTAAAAGAAGAATTATTGTCTGTTGATTATACAGAGTTTAGAGAAAAATATAATCAGCGAGATATATCAGCAAGACAAAAAATGCGGGAATTGGTAGATTCTGATGCAAACAAGGTAACGAAAGTATTCAGTACATTGCTTTAGAACGGGAGAGATGATGATGAGAGCATATGCAGAAGATTATTTAAGTGATGTCGTGGAAACACAGGGAAAGTTGTTTGACTTTGTAGCACAGGAGTTCCCAGATAAAGATACGGAAGAATTTATTAAGACTTACATGAAAAGTAACACAAGAAAAAGTATTGATGAAGCACAGGCTTATGTAAATACTATGGATTGCAAAGAATTGTGGGAATATTTTCTGAAAACGGAACAATATACGCTAAAGAATGGTGAGGGACTGAAAGGTTTTATGCCAGATTGGATTGGCGAGTTTTATGCGTATTACCAATGGTATTACAATATCCCAAGTGCAGAAGTGGTTCAGAAAGTACCGATAGACTTTTTGAAAAAAGCGTATTATGGATTACATGATCTGGAACTTGATTTGGCAGTCAAAAAAGTAGGTGAAGAATAATGCAAATTATTTGTTTTCATAATCCATATGAGGAAAACGGATATTTGAGTAATTGGTATCCGGTGCAGTTTAGTGTAGATGGAATAGATTTTTCTTCTATGGAACAATTTATGATGTATCGGAAAGCACAGTGTTTTCAAGACAAAAAGATAGCAGATAAGATCTTGCAGACAGAAGATGTGGCACAGATTAAGAAGTTAGGAAGAGATGTTAAAGGATATGATGAAAATTTTTGGAATGGAGTAAGGCAGATTGTTGTTTATGAAGGACTTCTTGCAAAATTTTCTCAAAACCATGATTTAAAAGAGAAACTTATAGGAACTGATAATGCGATTTTGGTAGAGTGTGCTGTTAAAGATCAGATTTGGGGAATTGGATTATCTATGAAGGATGAAAATAGATATAATCGGAGTAAATGGAGAGGACAAAATTTACTGGGATATGCGTTGATGATGGTAAGAGATCAATTATAAAAAGTGCATTCTTGGGAACAGCGTAAGTTGGGTGAACTTGCATCGTCTTTTGAATATGGATTGAATGTAGCAGCGAAAGAATATGATGGAGAAAATAAATATACCTGAATTATTCACGGAACAGTATCAGAACTGATAACTGTACCATGAACCTGAAAATTGATCCATGCAGCCATAACATCACTCAATTAACCCGTCAAAAGGGTATAAAATCCCTGTGGCAGAGCTCAAAGCAGTTGTTAAGCTGTCATGGTTCGTAGGTGAAAAGCAATATTCAGTTAAAATACAATAACTATGCGGCTTTCAGCCACTTTCACGGCTGTGTCGTGAATAATCTAGGATTATGTATAAGAAAACGGGAAATAAAACAGGGAACAGAATAGAAAGTAACATAAAAATGAAATAGAAAGTGAACTTTGCCACTGCGAAGAAAAAACGCCCCCTTTTGTCGGACAAATACAAGTCTGACGAAAGGAGGCATTAAAAAAGCTGAGTATAACGAAATAGGAATAGGTAGGAAATACATATTTCGCAAAATAACAAGTTATGTTAAAATATTTTATAGCATCTTTTATAGTTTTTTTGGCAGAAGTTTTATGGAAATTTTTATGAAAGCTTTTCCAGGAGTTTTCCCGGAAGCTTTTTACGAAGGCTTTTAAGATGGTTTTAAGGATATTGGATAAAGAAGAATGAGGATATGAAAAAGATATGACAAATGATCATTCCACTTATGAAGTTGTAAAGCTTGATATGAATTTGCCTGCGTCTGTCAGGTTGATTACCAGAAAATCGTTTCGAAATGTGACCAGCCATTGGCACAGGAGCCTGGAAATCAATTTCTACTTGGATGGGGAGATTAATTTTTATATTAATGGAGAGAAGAAGCGCTGCGGTCCCGGCAGTGTCTGCTTGATTAACAGTGAGGCGATCCATCACTCGGAAGTGGTGAAAGATTTTGAGAACAAGGATCAAAAAGTGGTGGGAATGACGCTGCTGATCGGATACGATTTCATTATGAGTATGGTTCCGGATATATCCAATGTCTATTTTGTAATCGATGATATAGAGGCGGAGATTGCCATCCGGGGAAAACTTCTTCAGCTCTTGCGGGAACGGCAGGAGACCCAGGTGGAATATAACAATGTGCGGATGCTGAGCACGGTGTGCGAGATCCTTCTGATCCTTTGCCAGCAATGCAAAAACAGCAAAGAAATTATTCAGATCAATACGCAGAGAGATACTGAGCGAATCCGGGGGATCCTTTCCTATGTCCATGAGAATTATGCGCAAAATCTGATTCAGTATGAGGTGGCGAAGAAATTTCATTTTTCCCGGGAGTATTTTTCTAAATTCTTTAAAAAGTATACGGGGATGAACTTTAAAGAGTATCTGACCCGTTACCGGCTGATGAAAACAGAAAAGCCGCTTTTGACCACAGATATTACAATTTTGAACATAGCCCTGGAGCATGGGTTCAGTGATGAGCGGCAGATGATCAATGCATTTAAAAAATATTATGGTATTACTCCGAACCAGTACCGAAAAGGGGAGGAAGTGAAGTGCTGAAAATGGTCAGAGTATCTTTTTTACTCTGCCGTCAGCACTTTTTTTCTGCTATGAGAAAGAAACAGGAGGAGTAGTGCGGAAGAAGTACGGTGGAGGAAGTACAGAAAACAAAGAGTCCGGAAAGCAAAATCCGGAGGTCACAAAATGGAAATAAAGTGGATAATTTTCCGAAAGAATTTTTTTGTAGAAAAATGTATACTTGAGATACAAAAAATTCTTACAAAGAGAGGGAAAAGGGATGAATAACAAGAAACACGATGTGAATTTACTCGGAAGAGTAGGCTACGGAATGTGTAACTTCGGTATGAACATTATTGCTACAATTGTGGGTGCCTTTGTCACAATGTATTATACCGACAATGTAATGCTGAGTGCAGCTTTTGTGGGAACCATGCTGCTGGTGGTCCGTGTACTGGATGGTATTTCCGATTTGATTATGGGAGCGATCATTGACCATACCCACACCAGAATCGGAAAAGCCCGTCCGTGGATTTTGATCGGTTCCATTTTCTGTGCATTGAGCATGTATTTTGTATTTAACGCACCCAGCGGAATGAGCGAGTCCATGGCCAAGGTTTATTGTGTAGTTACCTACATTCTGAATACAGTGGTATTTGGTACCGTCGTAAATGTGGCCTGGAGTACTCTGGCGGTTAAGGTCAGCAGAAATCCGGATACGAGAGCGAGTATGATCAGTATTGCACAGTTCTTTGCACAGCTGGCAGGTCTGATTGCAGGAAGCTACACCATTCCGATGATTTTATACTTTGGCGGTTATGAGACCGGATATAAGGGAATGACTTTGGTATTTGGAGCGATTGCTTTCATAAGCATTTTGATTACCGGAATTGTGTGCAAGGAATACGATGTGGAAGAAACGAATGATGCTCCGTTAAAGAAAGAGAAGAAGGAAAAGCATTCTGCAAAAGAGCTTCTGGGATATATGTTCAAAAATGAGTATACCATTCCATTGATTATTGCGTTTGTTCTTAACTGGTTTGCATTGAGCCTGGTGGCAACTGCAACGGTTTATTTTGCCAGAGATATTCTGGGGGATGCCAATTCCATGAAGGTGCTGAACAATGCCAGGACGCTTCCGGCAATGCTCTTCCTGGTTATTGGTGTGGTACCGTTTTTTGCAACAAAATGGGGAAAAAAGTTCACACTGCTTTTTGCCTGCGGTTCTCATATCGTATCCGGCGCCATGATGATTTTGGCAGGTGGCAATGTTCCGCTTCTGGTTTTTGGACAAGTATTGAGAAGTGTGGGTTCCGCATTCGGCAGTACCATGCTGATGGCTACGGTTTCTGACGTGGCAGACTACGTAAATATGAAAAATAATGTGGACATTTCCGGTATGACAAGCAGCGTGGTCAGCTTTGGAATGAAAGTTGGCGGCGGGTTCGGCAGTGCAATGATGGCATGGGCTCTGGCTTGGGGCGGATACAGTGCGGAGGCTGCCAACAGCGGTCTTGCTCAGGCAGCATCTACTCTGCTGGCAGAAAAAGCATGCTTCATTTATATTCCTACAGTTTGCTTTATTATTCTGTTCTTCATCTGTACTAGACTGGATGCAGATAAGAAAGTAAAAGCGATGAGAGCGCAGATGGAATCAAAGTAAAACAGAAAGAAACGGATAAGAAAAGTCAGGAGGGTGTAAGATGGCGGTAATGCAGGTGGATTTCGTTTCTCAGTGTCTAATGAGAACGGTGACGATAAAGGTAATTCTTCCGTTGGATAAAATCGCGAAAATGAACGGAGAAAAGGCGTATGTACCGGAAAAGTTTAAAACATTGTATCTGCTCCACGGTATGCTGGGAAATCATACGGACTGGATTGACGGAACCAGAATTCAGAGGTGGGCGCAGGAAAAGAATCTGGCAGTGGTAATGCCGGCAGGTGAGAACCGATTTTATGTGGATAATCCCAGGGAAGGTGCTTATTTTGGTGAGTATATCGGCCGGGAGTTGGTGGAAATGACAAGAAAAATGTTCCCCTTATCGAAAAAAAGGGAGGATACCTTTATTGCGGGGCTTTCCATGGGCGGCTACGGCGCAATCCGCAACGGATTAAAATATCATAAGACCTTTTCCCATATTGCGGGACTTTCCAGCGGCATTATGCTGGAAGACATTCTGAACTCAACCAATGAACCGGTAATGCCTTTTATGAGAAGAAGCTATTATGAGTCCGTATTTGGGGATCTGAGTCAGTTGGAAGGCAGCGACATGGATTACAAGGCACTGATCTGCAAGCTGAAGGAGGAGAAGGCGGATATTCCGAAGATCTATCTCTGCTGCGGAACAGAGGATTTCCTACTGAAATATAACAGAGATTACAGGGACTTTTTAACGGAAAAAGGAGTGGCCGTGACATACGAAGAGGGACCGGGAGCTCATGAATGGGACTTCTGGGATACTTACATCAAAAAAGTGATGGAGTGGCTGCCTCTGGATGAGGGCTCTAAGGGATTAAACAGTGGAAATGTGGGTGTAGAATAATGCCGGTTGGAGTTATCACCAATGTTCTTTCCGTGTTTATTGGAGGCATTATAGGCTATCTGCTGAGAAAACGGTTTTCCGAATCTTTGAAAGCGTCATTAAATGGTGCTTTCGGATTGGCTGCTCTTGTCATCGGAATTTCTCTTCTGGATGGGATGCACAGTCTTTCAGCGGTGATTTTGGCGTTGCTTGTGGGGTGTTCCGTAGGAGATGTGCTGAAACTGGAGGACCGGGCCTGTCGGGGAATTGGAACTCTGACCAGGAAGATTCCCTGGTTTTCCGGAATGGATGAGAAGAAAACGGAAGCACTGATTTCCGTTTTGATTTTAATTCTCACCAGTACCACCGGAATTTTCGGAGCGATGAACGAAGGAATTACGGGGGATCATTCCGTATTGCTTACCAAGTCCATTCTTGACTTTTTTACAGCGGCAATTTTTGCGGCAAATGTGGGAATCATTGTACCCTTTATCTGTATTCCGCAGTTGGCATTACAAATGGCACTGTTTTTGAGTGGAAATACAATTTCTGTATTTTTGAGCGATACGATGATTGGGGATTTCAAAGCCTGTGGCGGAATTATTATTATTGCGGTGGGATTCAAAATATTGAATGCATATCGCTTTAAGGTGCTGAATTTTCTTCCCGCATTGGCGCTGGTCCTGCCGATTTCTTATTACTGGATGCGATTTATAGGTTAGCGAAAAGGAATTATGAGATATAGAGGAGGTTTTCGGAATGGATTTAAGGGAAAAATCCTTTGTCGATACGGTGCGGGATATCGCCGCAGAAGGTGTGGTTTTATTAGAAAATAATGGGGTTCTTCCTTTGACGGAGGATAGAAAACGGATTGCACTGTACGGGGCCGGAGCAGTGTTGACCAGAAAAGGGGGCACTGGTTCCGGAGACGTCAGTGTGGAGCAAGTGACCAATATTGTGGAAGCCCTGGAAGAAGCCGGATTTGAGATTACCACAAAAAGCTGGTTGTCGGACTATGAAGAGAGAATCGAGAAGAGCGAGACGGAACGTTTTGATCGTATGAAAGCGGAAGCGGCAGCCACCGGCGATCCTCTGATGAGCGTATTTTTACGAAATCCCCAGATATTGGTGGACGGGGCGGAGCTTCCCCGGTTTTCGGAAAAAATTGACGATGAAACAGCGGTATATATAATTTCCAGAATCAGCGGAGAATGTGCGGACCGGGAGGCTCTGCCGGGAGACTATTTTCTGACGGAGCGGGAAAAGGATCATCTGAAAGTACTGGTGGAAAACTACGAAGATGTGGTGGTGGTGCTGAACACGGGCGGAGTGCTGGATACAGGTTTCTATCGTGAAATAAAGGGACTTTCCGCCATGATATTTATCTCCCAGGCGGGCGTGGCCTGCGGAACGGTGCTGGCAGATGTGCTTTCCGGAAGGGCGGTTCCCTCCGGAAAACTGACTTCCACATGGGCCAGAAACTACTCCGATTATCCCGCATCCGGTTCCTTCCGGGATAATACCGGCAATGACAAATTTTACGAAGAGGGAATTTATGTGGGATACCGGTATTTTGATTCCTTTGGAATAGAACCGGCCTACGCTTTCGGATACGGTAAATCCTACACGGATTTTTCCTGGGAGGTATACGGGATAAAGGCAGACGAAGAAGAAATCCGGCTGATTGTGGATGTGACCAATACCGGAAGCCTTCACTGCGGAAAGGAAGTTCTTCAGGTATATACCAGCAGTCCGGCAGGAAGCCTGGATAAACCATGGCAGGAGCTGCGTGGATTTGAAAAGACAGAGCTTCTGGCTCCGGGAGAGACTCAGAGAGTGACCATTGTCTGGGAAACCCGGTCCATGGCGTCTTACTGTGAGGAAAAGGCGGCCTATATTCTGGAGGCGGGGCAGTACCTGGTACGTCTGGGAAATAGCTCGCGGAATACGGAAGCTGTGGCGGTCATTGAACTGGATGAGACGGTGGTTACGGAACGATTGCGGAATCGTTTGGCGCCCTGTCAGGCGCTGAAGGAGTGCAGACCCCGGGAATATGAGCGGGAAACGATGGAAAAAGCCGTTCCCGTTTACAAAATTTACGCAGGAAATTTTAAGCCGGCAGCGGAACCCTATCAGGAAAGCACTAAAACAGCATCGGATAAGAGCTATGAAAAGGACTGCTGTACTTATGAGGATGTAAAAGCAGGTGTCGCTTTGCCGAAAACCCTGGTTTCTCAGTTGTCTGCGGAGGAGATGGCTGCGCTCTGCGTAGGGGCGGGGGCCATCGGAAACGGCGCAGTGATCGGAAGCGCGGCCATTAAGGTACCCGGAGCCGCCGGGGAAACCACTTCCGCACTGTATGAAAAATGGAAAATACCCACCGCCGTGCTGGCGGACGGTCCAGCCGGATTGCGGTTGATTCTAAGATATCAGGTCAGAAATGCGGATAACAGTGTTGTGGTACCACCCACCGGATTTTTGGCGTTGACCGGTTTTGAGCGGCTGAGCGGAAAACAGCCGGAGGAAGAAAACTGCCGCTACGTGGAGCAGAAAACCACGGCGATTCCAATCGGAAGTATGATGGCTCAGACCTGGAATCCTCAGGCAATCCGTCAGGTTGGACAGATTGTAAGTGCGGAGATGAACCAATATGGAGTACATATCTGGCTGGCACCTGCCATAAATATTCATCGGGATCCTCTCTGTGGCAGAAATTTTGAATATTACTCGGAAGATCCTCTGTTGGCAGGCATCTGCGCGGCAGCAATGACCAGGGGCATCCAGTCGGTGCCGGGCTGCGGTGTGACGGTAAAACATTTCGCGGCCAATTCCCAGGAGGAAAACCGTTTTGACCAGAACAGTGTGGTATCAGAGCGGGCACTGCGAGAAATTTACCTGAAAGGTTTTGAAAAAGTGGTAAAAGAGGCGGATCCTCTGATGCTTATGACATCCTACAATCTGATCAACGGCGTGCATGCGGCCAATAACCGGGAGCTGCTGAAGGATATTTTGAGAACAGAATGGGGCTTCCGTGGGGCGGTGGTGACTGACTGGGGCACTACAAGAAATGGAATGAGGGCCGGTTTCGGGGGAAAAACCCGTTCTTTGCCGGAAAAATGCATTTCCAGCGGAAATGATCTGATTATGCCGGGGGATGTCAGGGACAGGGAAGAGATTTTAAACGCTATTGAAAGTGGGGCGCTCTCTATGGAAGACCTGCGCACTTGTGCTGCCAATCTGATCAGGAACCTGCAGCGGCTTTGTTTATAAGAAAGGGAAAATTATGGAATACTTTAAAGTGGAAACTATTTCCCCTTCCATAAAGAGCATTACAGATTTGACGACGGTACGAAGCTTTTTGATAGAAGGAGAAAAAGCGGCGGTTCTGGTGGATACGGGAACCGGTGTGGGACATCTGGCAGAATTTGTGAAAGCCATTACGGCAAAACCTCTGACAGTGCTCTGTACCCACGCGCACCCGGATCATATGGGAGCGGTGGAAGAATTTGGTGAGGTATATCTGAATGAAGAGGATTTTGAAATGGCAATGACCCGCTGTGGTATGGACCGCCGCAGAGAATATGCCGATTTTATCCTTGGAGAGAAAGCGGATTTGGACAGCCTGTATTTTGTCCCGGAGAGAACCAGAGGATACCAGAAGCTTTCACCGGACATGGAATTCGACCTGGGCGGAGTCACGGTAAAAGCTCTTGCTTTTCCGGGCCATACCCAGGGGATGATGGTAATTCTGATCAAAGAGGAGCGCAGTGTGATATTGGGAGATGCCTGCAATCGGAGAGTTTTTCTGTTCAGCGAGGAATCTTCCACGGTGGCAGAGTACCGGAAAGCCTGCTATGAATTTCAGGATGCTTACGGGGATCTGTTTGATACCCTTTATATGTCCCATGGGCCTTTAACGTTGGATTACAGTTTGATTCAGAACATGATTGATACCTGTGATGACATTCTGGCAGGAAAAGATGATAGGATCGAGATTGATTTTATGGGAGAAAGGGCATACCTGGCCAAAAAAGAAGTCAGCCCGGGCACCAGGGAAGACGGAAAAATCGGAAATATTGCTTACGCGCTACACAAGCTTTAAGGGCAGCGGCGTTCCTGAACAGAGAAGTGCTTCTGAGAGAGACACTGCTTTCGAGAAAAACAGTGTTTCCGAGAGAGACAGTGCTTCCGGCTGAGGGACTGTTTTAAGAATATAAGTGACGGAAGAGAAGCAGAGGGTAACATCTGCAGCATACGGGATGCGCGAGAAACATGCGAAATGTGGTTTTTTGAATGATGTCAGAAAACCACATTTTTTTGACATTTTTTCGGAACAATTGTAAAAGTTGTAAAAGCGGTGATTTTGTAGTAAAATCTTAAACATGGTTTGCGGATTATCTATCCGTAACAGAAGGATAATTGTAATATTAATCCTGAATTATTCACGGAACAGTATCAGAACTGATAACTGTACCATGAACCTGAAAATTGATCCATGCAGCCATAACATCACTCAATTAACCCGTCAAAAGGGTATAAAATCCCTGTGACAGAGCTCAAAGCAGTTGTTCAGGCTGAGATTTAACTTAACATATACAAACAGCTTCAAAATGCCAAAAACAGGAAGAACCAGAAAGTATAATTTCCAATAACAATCATAAAGGAGAAGAAAATCATGCCAGAATTGGAGTCGATGATAGAACAAAAACTGATCGATCAACTGATTTACGGTGAGTCACAGTGGACCTACAGGGAGGATTTGAAAACAGAGGCAGATTTATGGGCGAATTTCAGATATATCCTTGAACAGAATAACAAAGACAGGCTGAATGGGGAACCTTTGTCAGACTCAGAATTTGAGCAGGTAAAGAACCAGTTGCAGTTTTCTTCATTTTATAAAGCAGGTGAATGGCTGGTTGGAGAGAATGGGAAAGTGCAGGTTCATGTTCAAAGAGATACGGAAAGACTTCACCTGGTAGTGATGAATCATGAACATATTGCCGGTGGCAGCAGTGTTTATGAAGTAATCAATCAGTACAGTGCGTTAAAAACAGATGATGAAAATACCAGTTTGACAAGAGACCGGCGTTTTGATGTAACGCTGATGATTAATGGACTTCCAATGATACATATTGAATTGAAGAATAAGCAGCATTCTTACATGGAGGCGTTTAATCAAATAAAAAAATACATCAGCGAAGGAAAATTTGCTGGAATTTTTTCGGCTGTTCAGATGTTCGTTGTAAGTAATGGTGCTGATACCAGATATTTTGCAGCAACCAGTGATACAGAGTTAAATCCGAAGTTTATGAGTGGCTGGGTGGATAAAGACAATAATCAGGTGGCAAATTATCTTGATTTTGTAAAAAGTGTTCTTCGGATTCCGGAAGCGCATGAAATGATTGCGAGATATACAGTGCTGGATGAGGATGCAAAACGTCTGATTTTGCTTCGCCCATATCAGATTCATGCAATTGAGTCGATCCGAGAGGCATCGAAGACGGGAAAATCCGGTTATGTATGGCACACAACTGGTTCTGGAAAGACATTGACTTCCTATAAAGCAACAAGAAATCTTTTGATGGATATTCCGGCAATTGATAAAGCGATTTTCCTGATTGACAGAAAAGATCTGGATACGCAGACTACAATGGCATTTCAGGCGTATGCAAATAATGATCTTGTAGATGTTGATGAGACAGATAATGTAAATGATCTTAAGAAAAAACTCAGGTCTGATGACAGACAGGTGATTGTTACAACGATTCAGAAGATGCAGATTCTTGTAAGCAAGAGACTTCAGGAAGGAACGCCAGAATATAATAAAATTAAAAATTTGAAAATCGCTTTTGTAGTAGATGAGTGCCATAGAGCAGTTACACCAAAAACAAAAAGAGAACTGGAACGATTTTTTGGCAGATCTTTATGGTATGGATTTACCGGCACACCGAGATTTGCTGAAAATCCTTATCCACAGATGGGAGATTTGCCGAGAACTACCGAAGAATTATATGGTGAACGTCTTCACCGTTATACAATACAGAATGCGATTCATGACAAAGCTGTCTTAGGATTCCAGGTAGAACATAATGGTCCGAAAAATATTGCAGATGAAACAGATAGTAGTGCATATGATAACGAAACACATATGTTAAGTGTATTAGATATCATTTTGAATAAATCTTATCACAAGCTTGGCTTTCAAAATGGAAAAGGACAAACCTATGAAGGACTCCTTACTACGAGTTCTATTCAGATGGCACAGAAATATTATGATTTGCTGACAAAAGTAAAAAATGGAGAAACTTCACTTGTGATTGATGAAAAAATCAAACAGGTATTACCGGATTTCCCTAAATTTGCAATTACTTATTCGGTAACAGAAAACGAAGAGGGATCACATGTAAACCAGGAGAAAATGCAACAGTCTCTTGATGATTACAATGGAATGTTTGGCACTAAGTTTGAAATTTCACAGATTCAGGGATACAATAGCAATTTAAATAAACGGCTGGCAAGAAAAGATGCCAAATTCAAGAGCAGAAATGAACAACTGGATCTGGTTATTGTGGTTGATCGTCTTTTGACAGGATTCGATGCACCATGTATGTCGACTATTTTTATAGATCGTCAACCAATGGGACCACATGATTTGATTCAGGCATTTTCAAGGACAAATCGTATTTACGATAAAAACAAAACCTACGGACAGATTGTGACTTTTCAGGCACCACAGCTTTTTAAGAAATGTGTGGATGATGCGGTGAAGCTGTATTCAGCAGGAAGTACAGGAACAGCACTTCTGGCAGAATGGGAAGAAATAGAACCGGCATTTCGTAAGGCGCTTGCAGCTTTAAAAGTATGTGCAGAAAATCCTTCAGACATTCCGAAAATGTCTATGAAGGAAAAGAAAGTATTTGCAAAAATGTTCCAGTCTTTTGACAGTCTGTTTGCACAGCTGAAATCATTTACCAAATATGATGACACCATGCTTGAAGAATATGGATTTACGGAAGAAGAATATGATGAGTATGTAGGTCATTATAAAAATGTTATGGAAGAAATTCATGAAGAAACTCCGGACGGTGGCGGCTCAGAAGAGGAATCAGGTGAAGAAATTGATCAGGACTATGAATTGATGGCGTACAGTAATACAAAGATTGATTACGAATATATTATCAATTTGATCCAGAATATTGTTACGCCAGCAGAAGAGGAAGAAGAAATATCGCCGGAGGAGAAACAAAGAAAAATTGCGGAAGTTCTGCAGTATGTTGAAGAACTGCGAAAGAGTAATGGCAAGGTAGCAGAAATTATGTGTGATCTGATTGGAGATATTGAAGAAGATGATACAAAGTACAGAGGAAAGTCAATCCTTAATATTGTAGAGAACATGAAAAGGGATTGTATAAATACGGTTATCGCAGATTTTTGCAGTACATGGTGTGCTTCAAAAGATGATGTTATGTATGCGGCAATGCATTACAGAAATGGTGAGATCCCGAATGAAAGTGCAATTAAAGCAACGGTTGATTACACAAAATATAAAGCGGGACAGGAAAAGCCACTTCCGAAGTTTAAATATTTTTCACAGATGATGGCAGATTTAAGGATGATTCTGGAAGAGGAAATTAAGCCATTGCTGATAACTGTATAGGTGTTTGAAAATTTATAGATGTTTGCATCAGCGTAAGTAATTTCAGGAAATGGAGGGAACTTATGCGAAGTGATACAAACAATCTGCTTTTTTGTGAATATTATGCTCAGTGGATAGAAATCTATAAAAGAGGTGCGATTCTGGATGCTGTTGATGAAGGAATGATTGAAAGAGATCCAACCAGAAAAGCAATCATTAAAGGAAAAACACCAAGAGTAAAAAAGATAAAGTATCTGAATCAGTTTGAACTTCATACGCTGATTGATGATCTTAATATCGGAGAAGAACCAAACTGGGACTGGTTCATTCTTCTGGTAGCAAAGACTGGCATGCGTTTTTCGTATTTCTGAAATTTCAATTCATGGACTTCGCCATACACATGCGTCGTTATTGCTGTTTGCAGGTGTATCAATTGCCAGTGTTGCCCGCCGGTTAGGACATGCAAGTATGACGACAACACAGAAAACATATCTTCATATTATTCAGGAGCTGGAAAATAAAGATGTGGATCTGGTAATGAGAACTTTATCAGGATTGTAAAATGAAACAAATTATGAAAATACTTACGCTGTGAAATTTAGAATGTTTTAACGGACTTTTCTTACCCAAATCATTGCGGGTTAGTCAAAAATATGGTATATTTAAAGTATATTTTTGTTAAAATGTACAAAAATAAGAACAAATTATAGTAGGGAGTGGTCAAGATGTATCAGGAAGAGTACAAACGTTGGCTGGAAGCAGATCTGGAAGATGCCGATCTGAGTCCGGAATTAGCGAGAATTGAAGGAAATGACGAAGAGATAAAAGATCGTTTCGCTGTAGCTCTGAAGTTTGGAACAGCCGGACTTCGTGGAGTTCTCGGAGCAGGAACGAATCGTATGAATATTTATGTAGTACGTCAGGCAACACAGGGACTGGCGAACTGGGTTAAGACACAGGGTGGCACACAGACTGTGGCAATCAGCTACGACAGCCGTCTGAAGAGTGATGTATTTGCAAAGACAGCAGCAGGTGTTCTGGCAGCAAACGGAATCAATGTCAGAATCTATGACGCGCTGATGCCGGTGCCGGCACTTTCATTTGCGACACGTTATTATAACTGCAATGCAGGTGTTATGGTAACTGCGTCCCACAACCCGGCAAAATACAATGGTTATAAAGCATATGGACCGGATGGATGCCAGATGACAGATGATGCAGCAGCAATCGTATATGCTGAGATCCAGAAGACAGATGTCCTCACAGGTGCAAAATACATATCCTTCGCAGAAGGTGTAGAAAAAGGGCTGATTCGTTTTGTAGGAGATGACTGCAAGAAGGCACTTTATGAAGCAATCGAATCACGTCAGGTAAGACCGGGACTTTGCAAGACAGCAGGACTGAAGCTGGTATACAGCCCGCTCAATGGTTCAGGACTTGTTCCGGTAACACAGGTATTAAAAGACATCGGAATCACAGATATCACAATCGTTCCGGAACAGGAATATCCAAACGGATACTTCACGACCTGCAGTTATCCGAACCCGGAAATTTTTGCGGCTCTGGAGCTTGGACTTAACCTTGCAAAAGAGACAGATGCAGATCTGATGCTTGCAACAGACCCGGATGCAGACCGTGTAGGTATTGCAATGAAGTGCCCGGATGGTTCTTACGAACTGGTAAGTGGTAACGAAGTCGGTGTTCTGCTTCTCGATTACATCTGCGCAGGACGTATTGAAAAAGGAACCATGCCTGAGAAAGCAGTTGCTGTAAAATCAATCGTATCTACTCCGCTTGCAGATGCAGTTGCAGAGCATTACGGTGTAGAACTCAGAAGCGTACTTACCGGATTCAAGTGGATCGGTGACCAGATCGCACAGCTTGAAGAAGCCGGAGAAGTAGACCGTTTCATCTTTGGATTTGAAGAGAGCTACGGATACCTTGCAGGACCGTATGTACGTGATAAAGATGCTGTTATCGGATCTATGCTGATCTGCGAAATGGCAGCTTACTACAGAAGCATCGGAAGCTCACTGAAGCAGAGACTGGAAGAGATCTACGCGCAGTACGGACGTTATCTGAACAAAGTAGACAGCTTTGAATTCCCGGGACTTAGCGGAATGGACAAGATGGCAAGTATCATGGAAGACCTTCGTAAGAATCCGCTCACAGAAGTAGCCGGAATCAAGGTTGCATCTGTTACAGATTACACCAAACCGGAAGAAACCGGACTTCCTTCTGCGAATGTACTGATCTACAAACTGGAAGATGGCGAGACTGTTATTGTTCGTCCTTCAGGAACAGAGCCGAAGATTAAGATCTATTACACAACACTTGGAAAAGATCTGGAAGAAGCACAGGCAAAGAAAGACAAATTCGCAGAAGCATTAAAGCCGATCATGGCGTAGCAGTCAAAAGCTGATTTTGGAGAATGAGTCTGATCTGAATTTGCAGAGAATCAGGCTTGACAGAAAAGAACCTGCCCGATATAATAATTTTTATCGATAAGGGAGTAATTGGCGCGATGACGTAGCTTTGTCAACATACTGACAGCAATGGCTGTCTGGCATAGCTTTAAATAATGAGACTTATTCGTAGTATTTTATGCTACGAATAAGTCTTTTTTTGTGTATACGATGAGCCAAGTGCAGATTTGTGCTTGCACAAGTATCTGCATTTGGCGAATGTACATCATCGAGCTGTTAAGCGAGATGGTGTACAAAGTATACAAATCGAGTAGGAGCCAGCCTGCTCGATTATATACGATGAGCCAAGTGCAGGCAAAGCATTGCCGCAGACAATTATTTTCACATTGGATAAGATGATTAGCTTTAAAAAGGAGAAAAATTATGGGTTTAATTGAATTGTTTTTGATTGCAGTAGGGCTGTCCATGGATGCATTTGCAGTTTCTGTCTGTAAAGGACTTGCTATGCCGAAGTGCACTTTCAAAAAGGCGGCTATTGTTGGCTTATGGTTTGGCGGATTTCAGGCATTGATGCCGGCAATTGGTTATGTTTTAGGAGCGCAGTTCCAGGAAGCCATTGCTTCTATAGATCACTGGATCGCATTTGTTTTACTTGCGCTGATTGGCGGAAATATGATTCACGAAGCATTGGACAATGACGAAGAGGAAGCCGATGCAAGCCTGGATGTGAAGACCATGTTCCTTCTCGCAGTAGCAACCAGCATTGATGCACTCGCTATAGGAATTACCTTTGCATTTCTTAAGGTAAATATTATTCCGGCGGTCTGTTTTATCGGAATCGTGACCTTCATCATTTCCTTTGCCGGAGTAAAGATTGGTAACGTCTTTGGAGCCCGCTATAAGAACAAAGCCGAAATTGTCGGTGGGGTCATCCTTATTCTGCTTGGCCTGAAGATTTTGTTAGAGCATCTTGGCTTTTTAGGATAAAAATAAATACGAAACTACGATCCTGTTGTTCTTCTTTCACATAAAGAACACAATTATCTGCTATTCTGGTGTATAATTAGAAATAAAGTGATAAAAGGAGCCCGTGAGAGTTATGGATAAACTGAAAATTCTTGTAGTAGATGATGAAAGCCGTATGCGCAAATTGGTGCGCGATTTCCTGGAAAGAGAAGGATATGCGGTACTCGAAGCCGGAGACGGTATGGAAGCAATGGACATTTTTTATGAGGAAAAAGATATTGCACTGATCATCCTGGATGTCATGATGCCGCATATGGATGGCTGGCAGACCTGCCGTGAGATCCGTAAAGAATCAAAGGTTCCGATCATTATGCTGACCGCAAGAAGTGAAGAGAGGGACGAGCTTCAGGGGTTTGAACTCGGTGTGGATGAGTACATTTCCAAACCGTTCAGCCCGAAGATCCTGGTTGCAAGAGTTACTGCGATTCTGCGCAGAACCAATGCGCTTGCTTCGGATGATCTGCTTCATGCGGACGGGATCGAGATTGATAAAGCAGCACATATGGTGAAGATCGATGGAAAGCCGATCGAACTCAGTTACAAAGAGTTTGAACTTCTGACATATTTTGTGGAGAATCAGGGGATCGCTTTATCGAGAGAGAAGATTCTTAACAATGTATGGAATTACGATTATTTCGGGGATGCCAGAACCATTGATACCCATGTAAAGAAGCTGAGAAGTAAACTTGGTGATAAAGGAGATTATATTAAGACTATCTGGGGTATGGGGTATAAATTCGAGGTACAGTCATGAAATATTCAATAAAAAGACAGATGATGACTGTTTTTGTAGGTCTGATTCTGTTTATGATCGTTGTATTTATGATCGTCAACGGAAGCTTTCTGGAGAAATATTATATTTCCAATAAGAAATCAGAATTTATAAAGGCTTATACAATGGTGCAGGAAGGTGTGGAGAACGGGACAATCAATTCTGAGACACCGGAAAAAGACCTGGGAAGATTTACAGAGAAAAATAATATTTCCATTGCAGTCATCGATTCAGAATACAATGTGGTTTATACTAATGTAAGAGAAAAACAGATGATGGTCGTACAGCTTTTCGGATATCTGTACGATAAGAATCATCAGGAGGTTCTGGAAAAAACGGACAGTTATGATATCTGCAAGTCGGTTGATCCGCAAAATAATACAGAGTACCTGACCATGTGGGGAAACTTTGACAATGGTGATATCTTTATCATGCGAAGCCCGTTGGAGAGTATTCGTTCGGCAGTCACGATTTTTAACAGATTTATCGGAGTCGTCGGCGGATGTGTGATTCTTGTGAGTGTATTGCTTGCGTGGTATTTCTCAAAAAGGATCACGGAGCCGATCATGGAGCTCGCAACACTTTCACAGAAGATGGCCGATCTGGATTTTGATGCAAAATATACCAGCGGCGGAAGCAACGAAATCGGTGTACTGGGAGAGAACTTTAACCGGATGTCAGAAAGACTTGAGAAGACGATTTCCAATCTGAAAGAAGCCAACTATAAATTGCAGAAAGACATTGAGCAGAAAGAAAAACGAGAAAATATGCGAAGTGAATTCCTGGGGAATGTTTCCCATGAACTGAAGACGCCGATTGCCCTGATCCAGGGATATGCAGAAGGCCTGAAAGAAGGAGTCAATGATGATCCGGAGAGCCGGGAGTTCTACTGTGAAGTCATTATGGACGAGGCAGGAAAGATGAACCGGATGGTGAAGAATCTACTTGCCCTGAACCAGCTGGAATTTGGTGAGGATGATGTACAGTTTGAACGGTTTGATATTACTTCATTGATTTCGGGTGTCCTGCAGAGTCTGGATATTCTGATCGAGCAGAAAGAAGCACAGGTGATTTTCCGCCACAAGAACCCTGTTTATGTCTGGGCAGATGAGTTTAAGGTTGAGCAGGTTGTCCGGAACTATGTCAACAATGCACTGAACCATATCGATGGTGAGAAGGTGATCGAGATCAAGATCACCCAGGAAAATGATATGGCAAAAATTACCGTATTTAATACCGGAACGCCGATTCCGGAGGAAGATCTGCCACATATCTGGGAGAAATTCTATAAGGTTGATAAGGCAAGGACCAGAGAATACGGTGGAAATGGTATCGGGCTTTCCATTGTGAAGGCGATCATGGACTCCTTTGGAAAAGGATACGGTGCGATCAATCATACCAATGGTGTTGAGTTCTGGTTTGAACTGGACATGAAATAAACGCGAATCTTGCAATTCGCACTGTAACGTGGTACATTATAAAAGAGCTTATTACTGATTGACACAGGGAAGAAGATTGTGACATGAGCGGAAAAAGCTCTTTTGAATAACTACAAGAATATAAAAATCGTGAGGATATGCGGATGATAGCGATTATTGATTATGATGCAGGAAACATTAAAAGTGTAGAAAAAGCGTTAAAATATCTTGGTGAGGATGCGGTTATCACAAGAGACAGAGAAGAGATACTTTCTGCCGATAAAGTGATCCTTCCGGGAGTCGGTGCATTTGGCGATGCCATGTACAATCTGAAAAAATATGGATTGGATGAAGTGCTTCGTGAAGTAGCAGAGAGACAAATCCCGCTTCTTGGAATCTGTCTTGGGCTCCAGCTTTTGTTTGAAAGAAGTGACGAGACGCCAGGTGTGGAGGGACTTGGTATTCTAAAAGGAGAGATCCTTAGAATTCCGGACTGTCCGGGACTTAAGATCCCGCATATGGGATGGAACTCTCTGAAGCTTCAGAATGACGGCAGATTGTTTAAAGATTTACCTGAAGAGCCGTATGTATATTTTGTTCATTCCTACTATTTGAAAGCAACAGATGAAAGTATTGTAAAAGCGACAACCGAGTACAGCACGCATATTCATGCTTCGGTTGAACAGGGAAATGTATTTGCCTGCCAGTTCCATCCGGAAAAGAGCAGTGATACAGGACTTCAGATACTGAAAAATTTTGTAGAATTGTAGGAGGGCAGACAGTGTTTACAAAGAGAATTATCCCATGTCTTGATGTGAAGAACGGACGGGTTGTAAAAGGTGTGAATTTTGTGGATCTCAAAGATGCAGGAGATCCGGTTGAGATTGCGAAGGCTTATGATAAGGCAGGTGCGGATGAACTGGTATTTCTGGATATCACGGCATCTTCGGACGACAGAAGCACGGTGGTTGACATGGTGCGTAAAGTTGCTGAGTGTGTGTTTATTCCATTTACGGTAGGTGGTGGAATCCGGACCGTTGACGATTTTAAGGCATTGCTTCGGGAAGGTGCGGACAAGATTTCCATCAATTCTTCTGCAATCAATCGACCGGAACTGATCCGGGAAGCAGCGGAGAAGTTTGGAAGCCAGTGTGTGGTTGTCGCGATTGATGCGAAAAGAAGAGAAGACGGCAGTGGGTGGAATATCTATAAAAATGGCGGACGCATTGATATGGGAATTGATGCGGTCGAGTGGGCGAAGAAAGTAGAAGCACTTGGCGCAGGAGAGATTCTTTTGACCAGTATGGACTGTGACGGCACGAAGGCCGGATACGATCTGGAGCTGACAAGGACGATCGCGGAAAATGTATCAATTCCAGTAATCGCCTCTGGAGGAGCAGGTAATCTGGAGCATTTCTACGAAGCACTCGGTGAAGAGGGGAAGGCAGACGCGGCACTTGCGGCATCCCTGTTCCACTATAAAGAGCTGGAAATCAGAGAAGTAAAAGAATATTTGAGAGAAAAAGGCGTATCGGTACGTCTGTAGAGAAAAGGTGGGGAATATGGCAGCAATTAACAATGACTGGCTGGATGCACTGAAAGGTGAATTTTCCAAGCCATACTATAAGAAACTGTTTGAAACAGTGAATCAGGAATACCGGACACACCGGGTATATCCTCCGGCAGATGATATTTTCAATGCATTTCATCTGACACCGCTTAAGGATGTCAAGGTTGTGATCCTTGGTCAGGATCCATATCATGGAGATGGACAGGCAGAGGGTTTAAGCTTTTCTGTGAAACCAGGGGTTGATATTCCACCGTCACTGGTGAATATTTATCAGGAACTGCATGATGATCTGGGATGTACGATCCCAAGCCACGGCAATCTGGTGAAATGGGCGGAGCAGGGAGTACTTCTTCTCAACACGGTTCTTACGGTAAGAGCGCATCAGGCTAATTCACATCGTGGAATTGGCTGGGAAGAATTTACAGATGCAGCAATCCGTGCGCTCAATACCCAGGACAGGCCGATTGTATTTATCCTATGGGGAAGACCGGCACAGATGAAAAAGAGAATGCTGACCAATCCGAACCATTTGATCCTGGAAGCGCCGCATCCGAGTCCGCTTTCTGCGTATCGTGGATTTTTCGGAAGCAAACCGTTCAGCCAGACCAATAAATTCCTTGAGGCGCATGGTGTAGAGCCGATCGACTGGCAGATTGATGAATTGTAAAGAATAAAAAATAGAGATTTCGGGCAGACTGTGAAGATTTATTTGCAGTCTGTTTTTCCTTTTTTATTTCATAGGAACTTCCTATGAAACAAAAGGCACTACGTGTCGGAGATGCACATTCTTTTTGTTACTGTTCACAGTACAATGTCATTTAGTTAACGTTTAATCAGGAAGTGAATTCTTACAGAACAAATTACAGATGAGCCTTAGTGGAACCGTTTTACAGATATGTTTACGATTTACTCATGAAGGAAAGCATGACAAGAAGACAGATTGCAAATCTGCCTCAAAACGGATTATAATGATATAGGTGTCTATGCTGCCCGATATATAAAATATCGCGGTCTTCGGAAATGAGCCGTTTGGAGTCTTGGGTATTGGCGTTCATTCCTGATAGGGATCAATTCCTTTTTCAGCAGGGACATCACATCATATTGGTCTTTCTCCGTGGTCAGACGGAGAAAGGCTCTGCAGATATGGGCAGCCATAGTGAAATTGACTTTGTATTCATGTTTTGTCCTATGTTTTTCCAGTAGTGTGTAGTTTATCATTGTTTCGGTTATGTTATACGCAAGTAGCCTTGCCCATATTTCCTGTTTCACGTATTCGGGTTTATACGCATGGAAATTACTCAACCCAATGGTATATTTCAGTTTCCTAAATGAGGATTCAATAGACCATCTGGCATTGTACAAGGTTTTGATACGTTCCACAGGGAATTCATCACGTGGCA
>OLOO01000195.1_pt1 | contig 64944 bp, 92 predicted proteins | sample 1672621 | NCBI WGS metagenome assembly OLOO01 (sample SAMEA3136706, study PRJEB25190) | human gut metagenome | biome: human gut; feature: human-associated habitat; material: faeces | place: Austria | collected 2013 | reverse complement strand
GTCCCTATTATCAGTACTTTAGCTTATTGGAATTATTTTCCAAAAAAAAAAAAAAGTTTTGCACCCCATTTTTACGGAGATACCCCGAAAATGACAACTTTTTTTTTGAAGGCACACCAAATCAGCGAGTTCGAAGCGCTTATTGAACTGGATTTTTTTTTGCAAGGTCTCGGGAGTTTTTTTTTTCTTTCTTAAATTTTTTTAAAAACTATGCTTTCGTTTTGTTACGCTTTCCCGAAATTCCGACTTGGGTGAAAAAAAATATCCAATTTGCTTGCACATGTAAAAAACGTTTCTTACATTTGCAGAAGTTAAACATTAAACATCATGTCTATACCTTTAAATAAAGAAGTTTTCGAGGAGTACATGGAGGCATGCCTCGTCTCTCCGACCCCTCGTGTCTGCATGGCACCGGGTACGGTCACGCTCTTGGGCTTGATGGAGTCCTTCAAGTCTTGGTGCGATGCGAAGAAGAAGCCGATCTACGGACGACTGACGTTAGTGGAGTTCAGCCGCATCGTGCGGGCATGCGGTTTCGAGGTATTCCGGTACCGCGGCCGCCACAAGCCACTGAATGTTTCACTTTTCAGCGCGGAGGACTCCCTTCGGCTGTACAATAACGACGGAGAGTATGTCAAGGTACAACAATGATTTCTGGGGCCCGAAGATGCAGGCGTACTTCGCGGCGAAGGATTGGGTTCCGAGGGTGGACCCGCACCATATATATAGAGGTCACGTTGCGGTGGACGCGATCATCGCGGAGATCGAGCCGAAACCGTATCGGCCGAAGTTCTTTGAGGTGATACGGAATCTTGGCTACGAAATCGTAGAATCTAAAGTCAGAGTATATGGTTCCGTACAGCCATAACGAGGAGCTCTTCCACCGCTTCGAGATGAAGCGGAATATGAGCCCGTACCGCAGGGAGACGGATCGACGGCACTGTTTGAGTTTTGATACCTTATACCAGCGTTTTTTAATGGATAATAAGAACGAAACCTTCCTGCCTCCCATGAGCAAAAAGGCTTTCGGAGCTCTCCTGAACCACTTCGGCTACTACCGCTCTCACAACGCTCACGACCGATACTCGTATGCGGTTTTCACTCCCTACATCGACTTCGTTTCGGAACAAGAAGACCTTCGGGAATTATACGAATATTTGAATGAACACAAGTAAACTCAGACGCCTTCGCTTGGAGGCAAAGGAATATCTCCGCCTGATTCCGGTCAGGGAGGGAGGCTGTGTGCTCCGGGTCGGGGAGACGTTTGTTGCCGTTTTCACCAACACCTCGAAAGCGCGAACAGAGTTGGCGGCGAGGAGACGGGAGTGGATTCTGAACCAAATCAAACCTAAACGATATGAAAGATTTTAAGGTAATCGGGCGGCGTTACGTCCGGGCGCGGAGGGCACACGTCTGCGAGCTTTGCGAGCACGAAATCGGGGCCGGGGACTTGTACTACGAGGAGTGCCGGAAGAAGGATGGTATTTTTAGGGTAAAACTCCACATCTCGTGCTCTAAGTCCGGGGCCAGTGACCGTCAGGAGTTCCGGAAGAAAGTGTACGAGTTCGGGAGCTTCTTCGACTCTTGGGAGAAGCGGCTGTTAAAAGCGAAGAAGGCATGGCTTTCGAATCTTACCAGCAACTAACCTCGATTGCGGGCATGGCCTGCGAGCTTCTGGACAGACACGGGGAATACGACTTGCAGAAGAAGTGCCCCGTTGCGGCGGACCCGGCGTTCTTCGCAAGGGAGCTCGCCCTGATCCAACTGGAGTTGGGCCGGGTTCTGCTGGCGGCGGAGTCGGAGGGCTGGATGCAGGAGGGGGCCTTGGAAGGGATGGGGAGTGGGAACTACAAGACCATCTACGAGAACAAGATTCAATTCACGGTCGAGGACCGGGTTGCGGGCGCACTGCTCCGGCTCTTGGCTTTTTGCGGAAAATACGGCATCGACATCGGGAGAGTGATGTCGGCGCGACTAAGACACGATTACAATGAAACATTTTGATTTAAAGAAGGCACTGGCGGGGGCTCCGCTTGTGACCAGAGGCGGCCTTAAAGTGACCAAATTTTCAACTGCTAACAATCCTAAATTCTTTAACGTTACGCTTGAGAACGGGAATGAAATAATCGTCGGGGAGCAAGGCATAGCGGCTAAGAGCGAAAACGACTTGTTGCTGGTGGCGCCCGACGAGCGCTGGATGCAGATGTTCTGCGCGTTTGTCGGGCAGGAATGGAGCGACGAGATGGAGTTCGAGGAGATATGCCAAGTGGTAGACAAGGCTTATGAGGCAGTTGATAAGCACTTTGCGGGGAAGAGCGAGTTGGGTTAGAATCCGCAAGGCTTTCCCCGGAGAGGAGGACGAGAACCGGGAGGCTCTGATCGAGCTCGGAATCCCGGTCGTCGGGCGGCGGGCCTTGATATGCTGGCCGGAACCTCCCGATACTCCTACCTTCCACGTTCTGAACTTCATGGTCGAAAAGGGGCTTTACGCTCGTCCCGGCTACGCTACAAGGTGTTCGAGCCAGCCCGTTTCGGTCCTTTACCCTCTCTACCGGGACTGGTGTCCGGCCCCGGTTACTAAGCGAGAATTTTTAGAGGAAATTTCCAAGCTGGGGTTTCCTATTGTCAGGAATTTTATTTACTTTTACACATTGCTATGAAAACACAACACGTTATTTTTCCCGAAGACGGGAGTTTGGGCCGCATCGTTTCGGCTCAGTATTCGGAGGACAAAGGAGACTTCATGCTCCTGATTGCCTGCATCGACGGCGAGGACCCGAGCGAACACACTCAGTTCCGGACGCGGCCTGCCTCTTCGGTTCACTACTATGAGAAGGCGGACATTACCCACGACGCTTTCGAGAAGACTTGGCCCGTGGTAGCGGCTGAAAGCGACGTGGAGCGCGTTCAGGATGACTACTACGACCACTTCGAGGACTGCGGCATGTTCGACACCCCGAATCAGAACAAGGAGGCGAAAGAGCCCCGTTCCGTTGCGTCCTACATCGCGGAGCATCTGGACGAGATCAAAGCATCTTTTCCGGGCGAAAACTTTTCGACGCCCGTGCTCGAAGACATAATTCCTCAAGGAGACGGCACTCTTACTCTGAGGCTCAAATCGGGCGACCACATCTTCTTCCATTCGGTTCCACTCTTTGACATTATGGGGGTATGACTTACGAGGAACTGAAACAACTGGCTCCGGGCACTCTGTTCCGGGTTAAAGGGGGCGTGTATGACTACATGTTTCTTCAAGGCGCATCTCCCTTCGACCACATGATCCGAGTTGAGATGATCCGAGCCAAGTCAGCAGTCTTACTGTGTACGACACGGCTATGATTAATTTGAAGAGGTTGTAAACTTTATCGAAAAACTGAAATAATGAAACACATCACATTCATGGTCGTGCGAATCGAGGCGACCGAAAAGGGAGAGTATATGACCGTCATCGGCGACAACGACACGAAGCTGTCGCTCCCGGCCGTACACATGGACAGCATCGACATCGGCCGCCACATCGAAGTGGGCTTGCACGAGCCTTCGAACCGGGTCCAGATGGTCAAGGTCGGCGAGAAGACCCTCTGGAACTACACCGACGAGGAGATGAAGACCCAGATCGAGAAGGAGAAGACGGAGAAGTTCGCCAAGATGAAGGAGGCTTACGAGGGCGTAAAGGAGTCGTATCAGGAGGTTTACAATCAGCTTCCGAACATCTACAAGAAGCGTATCGACATCCGGCGCAATAACGGCGGCGAGGACTTCTCGATTCTGTACGAGGCCCACGAGCTCCATGTTTGCGAGATGGCGGTGACGCTGGCGCGTAAACTGGGGACACCGGAGGAAGTTATGCGCTACACAACTCTGAGCAACGAGGAGCGGCATGCCCTCGTGCCTGAGATCGAGATTCCCGAGATCGGGGATTACGTCGGCGCCTCTTCGTTCGAGAACGTTATGATTCTGGCCTACTGGCATCTTGCCGAGCCGGGAGTCGTGCCCTACATCCCCGGAACCCCCGTGAAGCTGGGTCTGGTCCCGGCGCACGAATACGGAGAGCCGCCCTATGCTATATCGCGGGCTGTGATTTCGGAGCTCGCCATCAGGAACCCGAAGCCTTCGCTCGTGGCTATGTCGCTCAATGCGATGGAGTACATGGACGAGATCGACGAGATCGACGAGGCGCTTCTGGATTCGTGCAAGAAGGCGAACATCATCGTGGTCACGGGCTACTCTGACGACTGCGTGGAGTTCGACGGCGCCGTGAGCGACGAGTTCTCGGAGGGCAAGATCGCGTACATCGACGGGAAGTGGATTCAGACGGAAGAGGTACCGGAAGGAACGCCCTACGTCACGGCCCAGTACAACAAGGCGGGAGGCTGGACCTTCGGCGCCGAGAACTTCGATGCGCACGAGTTCGTGGTCTGTGAACAAGGAGAAATCATCGGAAATGGTCTTGTCATTAACGTCAACGCCCTACTGTAAGCATTGCCAGTGGTGGGAGGTCCGGAACCGACGGGGTTTCTGCTGGAAACTGGATGCTCCGATACCGGGAAAGTCTCGTATTTGCGAAGAATTTAAGCATTACGACGGGAATTTCCGGCCGACATGCTTCTGGTGTGGAAAAAGATTCACAATCGAGTGCCCTGACCCGGTAAAACGGGAACGGGGCCTCGGATGTGATGCGTTTAAACTTAAAAACCATGAGAACAAGTGAGGAGATAGGCCGAATTAAGGCCATTTTGAGGGCTGAGCGCGACCGAAACGCCTCCGCGCCCTTCCTCTACGACGCGAAACTGGCGTTTTTAGAGGACCCGGAGACCGATCCATTCGATTTCTGTTATGCCTACGCCTCCCAGATTCGAAACATCGGCGCTGAGGATCAGATTTCGCATCATCGGGCGGTGGAAATAGCTACTTCGGCGAGAGAAGCGGTGAGGCTTTGGCTTTCTGAGGCTCTTCCTGACGACGTTTTCTTGTGTACGGAACGAAGCAGCTGGCCTTGGAAATGAAAGACAACCCTTACAGCAACAAAGCGGCGGCCCGAGTATGGCAAGAGGGCTACATGGAGGCATGCCGGGACATGGAGCACTGGCGAAAAGTGCGCTACGGCAAGAAAAAGGAGTTCTTGGGGGACGATATTCCCATGAATATGGAGATCGTATTCAAGATTCAGATCAACAACAAGCCGCGGCTCTTCGTGGGGTTCCGATCCCGCAACAGACTCTACTACTACAATGGATTCTTCATGCTTCACGATGTTGGGAATGTCCATTGGCGATACCTTTTCTTCCCTACTCAGTTCCGAGGCAAAGAGGGCTACTACGAGGGTCTCGATGCGGCTGGAAAAGAGGTCGGGCTCAACAAAAATTACGATGGAAACGACTACTTACGAGGAGACGCTCCAGATTATGAAGGAGAAAAACCCGAATCTGGAGTCGCTAATAAACGAGTTAAATCTACAACTACAATGACGGAAATTATCGAAAAAATCAAGCAGTGGGTGCTTGATCGCAACCTCCAGACGGGGGACCCGCACATTCAGATGTGCAAAGTCATGGAAGAGCTCGGAGAGCTCGCCAAGGCCATCAACAAAAAGGACCGGGATCAGCAGATCGACGGGCTCGGCGATGTCATCGTCACTCTGGTATGCGTCGCCGAACAACTCGGCCTCAACATCGAGGAGTGCTGTCTGGCCGCCTACGACGAGATCAAAGACCGCAAGGGCAAGATGATCGACGGAGTGTTCGTCAAGGAGGCGGACCTCGCAAAAATGCAGGAGAATGGAGGAGAATAAGCCACCGCTGGAAGAGATCAAGGCTCCCAGCTACGCCGAGGCCAAGGCTCGGATGGAGAACATCGTCGCGTCGGCCGTTATCGACTTCGTTCAACAGTGGGGCGGCGGAATTCTCGTCTCCATCGAGGCTTCAGCCAGCGAGGAGATCAAGACCGAAGCGGGCGGCAAGGGCATCCTGCGGAAGACGCGCCTGAACGAAATGACCGTGAAGCGATGGGAAGACAACTGATTGCCGGATGCGGAGCCTTTGTTGCATGCCTCATAACCGGGGCTCTTATGCACGACTGCCCCGGCTGGAGCCAATGGCTGGCGGCCATCGTGATATTCACGGTCGCCATACTCTGGTCCCGGCCCCGGCCGAAGAAGAAGCACTGGTATTTCGTGGAGATGACATATTTCAGCCGGAATGGGATTGCGGTATTGAAGTCGAGCTACGCTATCGCTCTGGATCGAAATGGCCGTACAGCAAATATAAGGACCTTGAAGAAGACATTTGCTCCGGTCCACAAGTGGAGAGGCTGGTCTCGCCTCGATAGCAAATACCACAACGGAAGTGTATATTTGAGCCAGCTCTCGTATCTTGGCTATTTCGCTGAAAATCAGTGATTTGACATAAACGAAGCGGGGGGGGGGCATGAATGTCTCCCCCCTTTTTATTTATAAAAATAATCCAATTTTATTTTGGAATATCCAAAATGATGTTGTAGATTTGTAGTCCAATCTTATAAAAATTTTCAATATGAGGAAAGAGGATAACAACGTACCTATGGACGAAATCACCATCAACGGGAACCGCTGGTTCACGCGGGCTCAGTTGGCGCGGTTCTACAAGGTTTCGATGCAGACCACCTACAACTGGCAACGTATCGGGTGGCTTGAGGAGAAGAAGATCGAAGGCGTGAAATTTTTCCGGCGCAAAGAAAATGTCGAAGCCTGATTATGACATCTGCAAGACATATCTCGTTGAAAATGTAGAGTTCCCGATGACCCTTTTCACTCAAGAGGTGAAAGAGGCCAAGAATCTGAACCACAAAATTCAAGCCGAGATCGCCATTGCCTATGACCGGGCGATGCGCAGATCGTATTTCAAGTTTCTTGAGGGTAGCATCTATGTCTTCGATGGCAAGATATACCGCCGCACCGGGATCGACGTGATCGAGTCCATCGTTACGGACGTTATGGAAATCAAGGACCTGCCGCCGCTGTTTCAGGTCGAGTCGCCGAAGAAAATCGTGAGCCACTGCTTTCGCAAGCTCATGCTGTCGGCGACACTGACGCCCCGGCGCGGAATCGTGGCCTTCCAGAACTGCGTCCTCGACATCGACGCGGGGATCACGATGCCGCACTCTCCGGAACTTGAGTGTACGACGTACCTCGACTTCGTTTACGACAAGACGGCGACATGCCCGAAGTGGATGCAGTTTCTCTCGGAAGTCGTGCCGGGAGATGACCGGATCACATCATTGCAGGAGTTTCTCGGCGCGGCATTTGTGGATCGTAACGAGTTCTCTATTCAGGAGATGCTCTTCCTGATCGGCTCCGGCCAGAACGGTAAGGGCGTGTTCACGGGAACGATCCGTAAGATGTTCGGCTTCGACCGGGGAACCGGAGACGGGCTGGCGATGGGATTCTCCGCGGTCGATTTGTTTAAACGCGGTCAAACCGAGTACAACATGGCGGCCGTCAACGGAAAGTTACTCAACATCTGCGAGGATATGAGTAACGAGGACTTCTCCGGCGGCGACTGGAAGAAATTCGTGGCCGGAGAGCCTATGAAGGCGCGTGACCCGTATGGGAAGCCCTTCATGGCGACTCAGATTCCGCTCTTCATCGCGTCTCTGAACCAGTTTCCGAAGAGTATCTCGGACCGCTCCGACGGTAACTATCGCCGCCACCTGATCGTCAACTTCGACGTGAAGATCAGCGACGACAAGAAAGACCCGGAGCTCGGGAAGAAGCTGGAATCGGAGAAGAGCGGCATTTTCAACTGGATTATGGAGGGCCGGAGGCGATTCATTCGCAACGGTGGAAAATTCACCCCGTCCAAGAGCAGTCAGTTGGCTGTGGAGAAACTTCGGGTGGATCAAGACTCACGACTCCAATGGCTCCGCGACTCTGGCTATGCGGCCACGTCGCACGGAGGCATCGGGAGCCGGGCGGCAAAGAGTGGGCAGGACTTGTATCAGGACTACTGCAAGTATTGCCGCGACAACAATTACAATGCGTTCGGGTATAACGAGTTCGTCAAGCGACTGCGCGAGGAGAACTACGAGGTGTACCAACGCGGGGCAGAAATTACATTTTACGTCTACGAGGGTGTTTTCGACGACAATCTTTTCTATGACACTACGATCAAGGAGGATGGAGCGCCGAAATCAGTCGAGGATGACTCGGATTTACCTTTTTAATCAAAACAACTATGATTAAGCGAATCACCTATTATCTGATGCAGTGCGAGCGCTGTCAGGAGTTCCTTCGGGAGCAGGACGGAATTAATGCCGACGGCTTCTCTTCGGTGGACGACGCCGAAAAAGCGGCAAAAGAGGCCGGATGGAGCGTCCAACCTTCATTTCACCTCTGTCCCTCGTGCTGGGAAAAATACTCGAAGGAAAAGGCTGAAAAGTAGCTCTATGGGCAAGCTCGATTTGAACTACGATGCGATCTTCGAGGATTTGCCACGAATCATGGGCTTAAACCTCAAGCGTCATGGCCGATTCTGGCATGGGAAGTGCTATATCGATGGCACTCCCCATGCCTATCGGTATGACAAAATGGTGTGCACCCGTGACGCCTCCGGAGGGATCACGATTATGGAGCAGGGCGGAGACAGCATGCAGTTGTACAAATGGATGCAGTTGTATGGAGGATGCTCCTCCAGCAAAGAGACCTACGAGCGTCTCAAGTCCATGAGCGATGGTATTGTCATCAGCAAGCCTGAACCCGAGATTCCGACCAGATATGTGGAGCAATCCATTCTCGACGAGGCTATGGAGCGCATCGGTAGGCTCAAGGACCCGTTGTTTCGCTGGCTCTGCACCAAGTTCCCGGAAGAGAGGGTCGAAGAGGCTTACCGAAAACTGGCGATCACTCCGTGCCGGGTTCCGCAGGGAACTGGGACCCAGTTCTGGTACATAGACGAGGAGCAACGGATTCTCCACGACAAAATCATCATTTACAAGTCGGACGGTCATCGCGATCACAACTACGGAGGCGGCCGTATCTTCCGCACCGCTCAAGGTTACACTCAGCGATGCTACTTCGGCGAGCACCTCGGAACCGACGGAAACCCGTATGTGGTGGAATCGGAGAAGACGGCTCTGCTGATATATCTCAATACCGGGCGCCGGGCTCTGGCGACGGGTGGAAGCGCGAACGTGCGCCGCATAAAGCGTAACTATCGACTGCTTCCTGACTACGACAAAGCGGGCATGGACTGGGTTCGATGGTTCCCGGATCAGGCCGTTAAATGGTGGGAAGGCATGCCCGATTTGAAAGAGGGCGATGACTTCGGAGACATAATTTACAGATCATTATGAACAGAAATGCGGCATTTGCAGTAGCATGTCTGGCGGTATCACTGGCTGTCGCCGCGGCATGCTTCGCGTCCGGGACTGGATGGCCTATCTTGGCCCTCTTGTTCCTTCGGATCAGTCCAGACGAAAAAGAAGAGGAGTGACCGGGCAGAATCGGCACTCCTCTCTTCCTTGTGGAACATTGCTAATCAAAACAACTTACGCAAAGATACGATAAAAAGAGCGAACCTCCAAAACTGGAAGTTCGCTTTCGCTTTCACTGCTTAACCATATTTCGAGTTCCGGGTAAATAAATACGAACCGAAAAGTACGTTTAATGTGCTTGGAGGAGATGAAAGCGATGTTTTTAGAACGGCAGGTCGTCTACCTTGTCCTTGGCGGGTGCCGGAGCAGGCTCTTCCTTCCTCGCCGGGACGTAGGGATCGTCGTTGGCGGGCGCGGTGCCTCCTCCTTCGATGGTGTACTTGTAGCCGCGTACCTGCGTGTAGTAGCGGTCGTTGTACTCACGGGATTCGAGCGTAAAGTCTACGGCGACGATCATGCCTTCGCACAACTTCACCTCTACGACATCCGCCTTGTCGCCCCAGAACTCGATGTAGACATCCTTGGGGTATTCTCCTTCCGTCTGGAGTACGATTCCGATTTTCTTCCATGTCCCGCGTGCCGACTCTCCGGTAACGGGTTCGCACATCTTCGTGATGACTCCTTTGATTTGCATACTATTCTTCTGGTTTTGTTATGAATTGGGTTTTGTGGTCGTATTTTTCAGGCGCATCCATCTTCCAGCGACATCGGTTGCAGTCGTCTTGGAAATCCTCCTCGAATATCGCCTTGTATCGGCATGTCTGGCACTGCTCAGCCAGATAGCGTTGCGGGAGAAGAGATGCAGTGCGCATGGACTCCTGCTTGCCGATCAGGTCTTGGAACTTTTCGAGGAAACGGTTGCCGTCGGTCTCTTTCAGCGCCAGCCTTGCGATCTTTTTCTTGGCGGCAAGGATGAACTCCTCGGAGTAGGTTCCGTCTTCGTTTATCACCGACACTCCAACGTCGTCATCTTCGCTCTCTCCGGTGTTTATGAAAGCGTTGATGTCTCGGTACCTCTCGGTAAGATAAACCTCCGCATCGGCCGATTCCAAGAGCGACTTAGCGGCGGTCCTGACCGTTGCGTATGACTTGTCACGCATGTCGAACACCATCTTATAGATGTCGGTGAACGTCATATTTGTGAACAAGTACAACTCAAGCGCCCGTATCTCGGGTTCCGCGAGGCTTGACTCCGGCCGCTTCTTCGGCTTAGGGAGCATGTCGTATATACGAGGTGTTGCCATTATCCTTCTTCTTCAATGGGCGTATCGAGAGTAAAATTCGCTTGGCCGCAGGGACAAAGAGGCATGCCTACCTGAGCCCACTTCTTCGTCAGCCGGATCGTGTACCCGCACTCAGGACATACTGCTTTCAACATGCGGGTTCCGTCCTTTTTAGACGGAGTAAACAGCTTCATGCCAGACAGCGCTGTATGCGGAAAGGGCCCGAGCTTCTCGTCAACGAGGAACGTGAACTCTTCGACCAAAGCGTCGCTGGCAGTAGTAGACTTCATCTTGCCTTCCAGCCCTACGGCCAAAGCGACTCGTTTGAAATCCTTACCGTGGCCGTGAATACCTACGGCATGCACGAGCTCGTGTACGAGTACCGAAAGGATGCCGTCAGCACCGTTTACGTTGGCGATGGTGGGGTTGATGAAGATTTGAACTGGCTTCTCCGAGTCGGATTCCGTCCAGCACTGGCCGAGAACCCTACGCTTCGCCATGCCACCCTTGTCTGGGAAACCGATGGAAACCTTGAGATTCTCCGGTATGGTGCGGCCGCTGGTCTTACATGCCTGCTGAAATGTCGGTCGAAAATGATCGACAGCCGCTTCAAGCCACTCTTCTCGGGTGGCGAATTTAAACTCTTCTGCCATAGTTGTAAGTTGTTTGGGGTGTAGCTTGGAGTCGAACCAAGCCCCGGATTTAGAGTCCGGCCGAGGGAAACGGGGAACCCTTACACCCTTTGTATTAGTTGCCGAGTGAATCGGCGGGAAATTCCCCGACAGGCTCGGGTTTGGCCTTGTATATGGGATTGGCGGCGTTCGTGAATCTTTTGTCAACGTAAATAGCGATTCCCGTGTTGGCCTCCCGGACGTAACCTTTGACGAGGATGTCGTAAGCGGTTCCCTGCTGGACCTTGATGCCGAAGGTTTGAAGAAGCTGGTGTTCGAGACTGGCTTCGATAAGCGCCTGATCGACCGGAGAGACGTTGCGCGAGGCGACAATCTTGATCGAGTCGGTGTTACAGACGAAAGCCTTGAACTCGGCGGAGATCGGAGTAGACTGGTTTGCGACCAGTCCTTCGACGTCGAGTTGATACTTGATGTCCGGCTTCTTGTCGTTGCAGGACACGCCTGCAACGAGGACGGCGCACAACAGCGCCATCAGTGCGAAAATTTTCTTCATGTCAAAAAACGTTTTGTGGTGGTGATAAGTAGAGGAGAAGAGAGGTTTCGAACCTCTTCCGGGGGTACCAGAGCCAAATCGACTCACCCGTGCGCCGCATGCTACTTCTCCAACACCCTCTTTCGAGGGAAACCTAAAAAGTTAAGAACCTTTAACAATGAATAATACCCGTCTCACGACGTACTTGTTGCGGAGGCTGGACTCGCACCAGCGACCTCTTGGTTATGAGCCAAGCGAGCTACTCCTGCTCCACTCCGCATGTGACCCCGTATCGTGGGGTCAGGCGGCCAACGTACCAATGGCGCGTAATCGTTTCAAACAAAAATCCTTTTTAATTGCCACACATGGATTTGCGGCGGCTCCGGGGCATCGACCCGGAAGACTCCTTGTGGCATGCTTAGTTAAACGAAACACCAGAAGCGGTTCAAGAATGAGGAAGGAGCGCATGCCGAGTGCCACCATATCAAAGAACATTTATACGTTATTACATGTGCAAAGTTAAACATTTGTTTTTAAATAAACAAACTTTTATCCCACAAAATTTGCTGTGTTTTTGCTTTCTTGCAGTACTCCAGAACTTTAACCGGGTCGATTCCTCCCACTCCTCCGTCTATGATGTTGAGAAAATCGTCTAAATCATCGCAAAAGTAGCCCCATTTGGGAACCCGTATAAGCCACTCGGCCTGCTCAATTAGGTGTGCTACTTTATGCCGGGTACCGGGGCATTTCACCTCTATACCGATCAGGCTCCCTTCGTCGCAGTAGATCAGGTCTGACACGCCTCTTACGAGGCCCATAGAGAGCTTCATTGAGCCCTCTACCCCACTACTCACTTCTTGGAAGGTAGCGAATAGATGGCCGCGGCGGTGGGGCCAAATTTCGGCGAATTTCATCACCATTCGTGCTTGCAGTTTTGCCTCCTCGTGGGCGATTCCACGCTCCTTCGGTCGAGGCTGTACGATAATCTGCGTCTTTGCCATTATAATCCGAGTTCGTTTTGTTCTGATACCAGCTTTTTCTTTCTAGCCTTGTTTTTCAAAATATTCTTTGAGAAGTAATCCCAGTAGTATGGGCTCACCTTCTTCCCCTCCTTCGTTCTTAGGACCTTTATGACCCGCATGAACGTGGCTTTCTCGTGCGGCGCGTTCTTGATACATACGGTGGCTAAAACTCGTGGGACAGACCACCCGTCTTCGAGTACCTTCTTGGCGCACCACACTTCGAGGCTCTCCTGATCCTCGGCCGTGTCTATGAGTTCTGTCAGTTCGATCTCGTATATCTTATCGAGCTTCGGGAAGACGTAGCCACAGTAGGGGCACTTTTGGGCCGTTTGGGGTACCAGTCGGCCACATCCGAGCTTCTTGCCGTCTTTTCCGAGAGGGCATAGCTTGGTCGGCATGACGCCTCCCTTTGTTTTATCGTGCCATAGTCCCATCGGAGGGTCCTCCCGCTCGTACTTGCCGTGCGTCTTCACGTTGTCGCCGAAGTCGAGTACATTGAAGTACGACTTACCCGGATATGGCCGGGAGCCGCGACCTACCATCTGCGAGTAGTGCGTGTAAGACTTCGTTGCGAGGTCCAGCACCACGGTCTGTATCGAAGGCTCGTCATACCCGGTGTCGAGTATGCCTACGTTGACTAAGACGGAGAAAAGGCCGTTGTGGAAGTCGCGCAGAATGTCCTCTCGCTTTCCGGAAAACTGCGCGTCGGTCTCCGGCTTTCGGCTCGATAGGAGATACTTGGCCTTGATTCCATGCTCGCAGAACGCCCGTGTGAGGTCTACGCAGTGATCGGAACCCGTGGTGAAGACGATGGTTTTGGTTCCAAATGCGATCCTCTTCCAGTTGGTGATGACACCCGCGTATCGCTCCTTGCGCGTGAACCGCATCTGGAGTGCGCGAGGATCGTAGTCTCCGTTCGCCGCTACGACTGGAAGGTCTTCAAGGACCGGGGCCTGATACACGAAGTTTCGGGAACCGACCAAGAAATTCATCTCGATTAACTCCGGCGTAGAGATGCCTTTGACGATACAATCGTAGTATTCTCCGAGTTGCTTCACCTTGTTCCCGTTCCGGCAGATACTTGCTGAAAGGCCAAGCACATGGGCATCTTCGTTGATGTAATCCATCACCTTATCATGCTCTCCTCGGTGCGCTTCATCCACGATAATCATGTTGAAGTGTTGGAGCCACTCCATCCACTCTTTGTGGTTTTTAATACGCACGGAGATCGTTTGCGACATCCCTATGGCGACCTGAGCCTCGGGTATGTTGCGCGTCTCGGCGTTGACTATGGCCGACGTGAGCCCCAAGCGTTGCATCTTGTCGAAGTTCTGCTTGAGGATTTCGTCTCGGTGGCTTAGGATCAGCACATCGTTTCCCTTCGCCGCGGCTCCCACGGCGATCATGGATATGATGACGCTTTTTCCTGATCCCTGCGGCATGTAACCGCATATTCTGGTGAATGCGGGAGTATCGTTCTCCCGCATCGCATCCTTCACGCCGTCAACGAAATCTATTTGGTAGTTTCGGGGAGTGAGCGTAGCCATATATGTAGAAACCTCATACTGTCGATCCGGCCGCCGAGGTTCTTGTACCAGCGTTTTAGGTACACGAGAATATCTACGGGGCCTTTCTTTCCGTAAATGCGTTGCACTTCGATGTTGAACTCAGGTGACAGAACGTGTATCTCCTGCTTTCTGACCACGGACATGATGACTCCATCGGTAAATTCGAGCTCCTTATCTTTACCGGAAGCAATGAACACGATATTGTCGTCTATGGCCGATACGGGGACTATAATTTCGTCCTGAGATCGGTGCATTACCTTGAATCTGTATGCCATGTTATTTGGGTTCTACTACAAGAAACAGCACCTTGTCGTTTTTTAGCGGCCACTTGAGCTCCATCCGCCTCCGGATGTCTGCGATAGAGTAGCCGTACAGCATCCAAGATATTGCGTCTGTAACGGGGTTATTGGTTGTGAGTACTGCCTTGCTGATGATCGTGGCGACATTGCCTTCTTTGTCGGCTACCTCGGTCTCCGACTCTTCGAGCAATTTCTGGTTTTTCCATTCCCCGAGGGGAAGTAGCATCGCCAGCTTCCGCTTCGGCGAGGCCGCCAGCATGTGGTCTACTGTTACCATAATCTTCCTTTTTTCCGGAGGACCTTCATCTTCTCTGCGGTGACTGCCTCTCCGATCATTCGACTCAAGTAGTCGAAGCGGGCGGTGTTGCCCCACTCCTTGCGATACAATCCCATCGTGTTGATGTGTTGCTTCATCTTGTCGATGTAGTTTTCGTGAAAATCCTTCTTATTGTCGAGCCAGTGGGGGTGGTTCTTACCACGCCCTACCTCTGCGAAAAACTTGTGCGCCGCGCGTGAATCCCGGCGTTCTAAGCCGTGTTTTATCCCCTTGCGGTAGTAGTACTCCATAATGCACAACATCGCGCGAATTATGCCCTTTTCTGACGTCGGTGATGACCGGAAGTATAGGGCCAGATTCTCGCAATAGACGATGTGCATGGTAGAAATCTGTGCATCTACATGAATACGCCAGTCACGGCCTATCTTAACCTGCAAAGTGGGCTTTCCGAAGCGACGGATGGTCATGTACCCGTCATCGTCGGCGGCGTATTTCTGCGCCTCAACGCTGTCAGGCTCCATCGTCGCTTCGTAAACACCCTTTCGGTAATGGTATTCGCACATCGACGCTAATTCCTTAACGGTCTGATACGAAAACTGCATACCCTACTTTTTGAAGAACGCCTCGCCGTTTTCCATCAGCACTTCGCCGTCTTTGACCTGCGAGCGGTCAATATCGTCGGTGCGGCAAGTAATAAGTTGGACGTCGAGGTCCGTGCAGAGCTTCGAGAGTACGGCCAATCCTTTCTGAGTGAAGGCCACGTCGTCCACGATAGCCAACCGGAGGGCCTTCGGCTTGAGATTCAAGCGAGCGGCCTGCAACATGACACCGATAGCGCTACGCTGGAATGACGAATACTGGAAGATGTAACGCGATTCACCGTTCGGGTTGAGGAAGAAATCCTTGTCGTAGCGGCCGTCGTACATGATCCACACCTCGATCTTGTCGGTATCAGTTGCGTTGGGAACGATCTTGAGGCCCTCGACACCCGTGTCGATGCGCTCGTACATCTTGCGAAGGGTGTTGATTTCCTTCTCGTACTTGCCCTTTGCCTCGATCCATGCGCACCACTTGGCATAGCGGTCGAAAAGTTCGTTCTCGCGCTCGGCCTTCTCTTTGGAGGCTTTGAGGTCGGCGATCTTAGCGTCTACGGCCTTGGTGTCGGGCACGGCCTTCTCGGGGAATTTGAGCAGAGCCTCCTCTGCCTTGGTAGCATCGAGCTCGGCTTTGGTGTTGATGACATCGCCCTCAAACTTGGGAGCCGGGGCCGCCAGTTCAGGCTTAGCGAGCGTGAATTTCGACGTGATGACTTTGTATCGGGCCTCGATCATCTCTTTGACCTTGGCGAGCTCTTCGGTGTTGTAGAAGAACGTCTCGGCATTAGCCTTGATATTCTCGTAGTAGGCGGCCCATTTAGTCTTGCGCTCCTCCTGCTCGTTGTATTTCTTCTCCGCTTCGGCATACTCGTCCTTGAGTCGCTGTTTCTCGTCCTTCTCAGCGGTGACAGCGGCGTCGTATGCCTTTTCTGCGGTCCGGAGGCGGGTCTGATAATCCTCACGAATTTTGTTGCATTCGAGTTCGTATGCCGCATCCGCCGGACGAAGAATGCGGTCGCGCTCGATCTCAGCTTCGCGGATGTCTGCCTCGATCTTGTCTACGTCTACTCGGGATAGCTCTTGCAGATGCGCCTCCGAAAGTCCTTCGCGCTCGAAGTTTTCCATAAAGGCTCCAGCCTTGGAGCACATCACGCGGGCCGCGTCGCGCTCCTGCTTGCAGTCCATGATCCGGGCCACCACCTCGTCGGCGCCGAGCCCGTCCAGTTCTTCTTTGAAGAGGCTCTCAATCAGCTTCCGGTGAACCGTCTGATTCTCCGTGAACAGCGCGGGCATGGAGAAGGTGAGGTCCGTGGTCAGGAGTTTGACGTACTTGGCGGCCGTGGCCGACTCTCCGTCGATGATGGGGGTATACATCTCTCCTTCATCGTTCTTTGCGTAGAGGAAGGTCTCCACTACGCTGTCACCCTGCCGCTCTCCCTTCGTCAGTTCCCGCTTCCGGACGCCGACAAAAATCTTGATCTCGCCGTCGGTAAGCTGGGCTTCGGTAAGGAATCCCGGCGCGAGGGCATCCTTCTTGGCTACGGCATTCATGCCGCCGATGGCCGTCTTGAGCGATTCAACCAGCGTAGTCTTGCCGTTTCCGGACTCTCCTACGATCTGAATGAGCCGCTTGCTCATAATATCGGGCGTGAGCTCGACCGCCTTGATGACGTTATTGTCAAGCACCTTGAGCCCGATCAGTTTTACTTGCTTCTGTTCCATGTTGTTTTGATTTATTAAAAATTTTTACTTTCTGCAACCTATTGTTCCCTCGTTGCAACATCCGCCGTAGCAATCGTCCGCCATTTTCGGACACTTGTAGCAGGGACCGTTGACGAACTTGATCTGGTTTCTGAACATCTGGTAAAATCGCACTAAGTATGCCTTGGTGGGCTTTCCGTAGATGATCGTTTCAAGTTCTTCGGTGTTGTCGGCCAGCCGCTCCGCTTCTTTGTAGGCAACCTTGAGTCGCTTAAACAAAGAGTCTTTTTCGCTTCTTGTAGTATTCATTGATTTGGCTTGGATCGTTACCTTCGTTGAGGAAGTTGTTTGCGAATTTCAATCGAGTCGTAGCCCGGTCGATAGCCGCCCCCGCCTCGTTGCGTTTAAACGTAAATAACACACCTCGCGTGGGGTCCGTAACCGGGCGAAGATCAGTTGGGTTGTCGTCGTCTACTCCGTCATACTTGAGGAGATGGACCGTCTCAAGCCACGGCCAGCCGACGAATTGTCCAATAATCTGCCACTTGTGCTCTTCCCACACTCGCATGCGCTTCTTGTCGTAGGGGAATGTGGGAGAGAAAATAAGGCTCTTCTCTTCATTTCCGACAGCCGACTTTATTTCTATGACGGCTTGGATTTTATCTCCCACGAAAACGTCTGCGTCTGGAGAGAATCCGTAGCCGAAGTCAGTCTTGTAGAACAGCTTATCGTCAAAGTCTTGGTCGTAGTGCCGGACATTCGGGCAATAGTTCTCTCGAAGCCACTCAACCGCTCTCGGTTCGTTTTCTCGGCCCATTTTAAATTTTCGATTCGCAGGAGCCGGGATAAACGTCCCAGTTCGTCTTTGATACTGAATTTCGTAGAGGTACTTGATGTTCGCTTCCGTCCATGTGTCCGTTTTCGACATGAGTCTCTCCAGTTCGGACGCCGAAAAAAATCCGGTCTTCTCCTGCATCCACTGGAGCTCCTTGTCGATCTCTTGTGGCTGTTCATCGACATGGTTGATAAGCTCGTCTAAGTCAGGCTGGCCCATTTCTCGCGGATTTTTGCCTCCAGCGTCTTCCGGTACGGCTTGAACAATTCGAACTGCTTGATAAGCTCTCCCATCTCGGCCCGAGTTTTTGACTCTTCGATACCTTTCACGAACTGGTCGTACTGGGCCGCCAGATCAGCGCTTTTGTCCTTTCGGACCCGAATCGCGTCTTGCTCCTTTCCGAACCACTTTCCGTGGACAGTACCTATCCGGATCATCTTTCCAACGGTGTCTTCGATGTACTTGCTCCCGGTGACACTCACGATCATGTTGATGTTCGTGCTGTTGGGGACGAGAGGCTTGGCCCACTCGAACTCAGCCTCTTCTTCGAAGACGATGCACGGGAGCATCACCTTCTTGCCTTTGTCTTGGCTCCAGCCTTCCTTCTGCGTCACGCCCTTGATCGTGAGGACTACATCCTTTCCTCCGGGAAGGGACCAGTCGCCCATGAAATTCGGGTTGAGCATGCGTTTCCAGTGAGTTTTTTCTTCTGCCATGTTACTCCGAGATTTTAACGAGAATCCACTGATTCTTGAGTTTGATTTTTGCGTACTTGCCATCGTTTACCCAAGCGTTGATCGTGGATCGAGAAATCTTGTGATCCTCTTCCAGCGTCTTGTAGGTAGTGATGATTCCTTCTTCGATTCCTTTCTGAATCTTCTGAGCGAGTTCTGTTCCAGTCATGGTTAATTTTGAATTTGCATCACATAGATTCCGGCCGAGTCAAAGGTGCGTTCGTTGTAGTTCGCGTCGTAACCGTTTGCGAACCCGTTGTCGTCCTTCGTCTCCGTGTAGCTCCCGATATAGCGAACCTTGGTGCGCTGTACCTTGATCTTTTCTCCGGTACGTTCCCCTGCCTTTTTGACCCAGCTAAAACCCACATACTGTTTCAGAACGAGAAATTTCAAAGGGCGTGAACGGTGGGGGGGGGTGTACTGAAAGCTACTCCCCGCCGGAACCTGCGACATTAGTTTTTGTTCCATTTTTCTTCTGCCTTTTAGTTGTTTTGGCGTTTCTTGCCTTCTCCAGAGCGGCCTTAGCCTGCTCCAGTTCTTCGATAGCCTCTGCGGTCTGCTCCGTTTGCACTTTAACTTCTGCCAGTGCAACGGCATCCTTGAGCTCCTCGATCTCCTCCGACTCTCTCGGTTCGGCCCGAGCCTCAGCGTATTTGTCGAGACTCTTCTGGCACACGTCGAGGATTCCGCTTACAGCCGACGGGTCTCGCATGATGGTCTGTGACGCGAGGAAGAGCGTTTTTGCAATGGTGGTTGCGTTTTCCCTGTCGCGTTCTGCATCGCGCTTTTCGGCCCTGATAGCAGGATCGACCATCATGTGCGGTGCCAAGATGTACACGAACGTCAGATACTCGGGTGTGCCTTTTAGGAACACCTGCTTCCACGTCTTCGATCTGGTCTCCACGTCAACGCGCTCGTTGGTAATCCTTACCACGAATGCGTCGAGGTCGTACTGGAGCGAGTAAATTTTGTTTTTCTTTTTCTTGAACATAAGAGTAGTTTTGATTCGATGCAAAGTTAAACATTTATTATTTAATTTGCAAATAAAAATGTCGAGATTTTTCAAAAACCTCGACATTTCTATACATAGTGTTGATTTTACTCGACCCGGTTCGGCATTTTACCGTCCTTTTCCATTTGGTTCCGTTCGTCGTTGTCGGCTCCGCCATTTCCTTCGGCCGCGGCCTTGGCTTGCTGTTGCGCTTCCAGTTCCGCGGCGGCCTGCTCCTGAGCCTTGCGCTCCTTTTCGGCCGTTTCCAGTTCGATGCGCTTCAACTCGTCGAATGAGGCCAGCGGGCTTCCTTCGGCCGCGGTGCGAACGGAGAGGATTCCTCCAGCCACAGCCTGAACGCGGTTCTGGATGTCTTCGCTGTCGTTCTTGGGGATGAATGGCTCGATGGAGTAGGACATGCGGAGATTGTGGTACTCGGTCTGCCTCTTCTCCTTGATTCCGACGAACTCCTTGAAGATGAACATGAGTGTGCGCAGGGCCGGATCGAACCGCGAATAGGCATCAATACACCATTGCGTCTCCGGAAAATATAGGTTCCGGAGGTAAGCACCGCTGTAATCGCCCGACTTGATCTCGTCCGGTCGGATAAACACGGCTCCTACGCTATCGCATAGGAACTTGAGTGAGTTGTCAAGCGAGAGCGTGAACGTGTTGGATGCGTCGGCGGGCTGGAGAATCTTCGCGTCGCCGTCTTTGTTTCGGGCCGCGATCACCTTGCCTTGGAAGTTCACGTTCGGCAGGCCGCCTACGATTCCGGAGACGAAAAGCATCTGGAAGTTGTAGTACTTGCCATTTTCCATCAGGTCCGATAGAAGTTTCTCGATGTCTTCGATGTTTCCCTGAACGTCGCCCCAGCACACATCGCTCTCGCGGTGGTAGATGACGGGGCAGATGGAAAGGCCGTGCCGAGCCGTGCTCACCAGTTTGTAGCCGTCCTCGGAGTATGTTTCGGTCAGGTTGCGAATGAACGTCTTGACCGCACTTTCGGTAGAGGCTATGGTGATGGATTCCCAGCGCTCGACGGTCCGGCTTCCGTATATTTCGACGACCGTGGTTCCGTTGTCGTCGAACATGCGTAAGACATTGCGTTTGCCGCCATCGCGCGGGTTCCGGAACTCGGTAATGAGGTCTCCAAACTCGTAGGAGAATACCCGGTAGCCCAGCATCTCCGTTTCCGGGTCCATGTAGACGCAGATCGCACCGTCTCCGGTGCCGAAGCATGAGTTGCCGAACTTAATGAGGGCGTTGTTCATGCCCGTCTGGTTCCAGTATGACTTGATCTGCGAAACCATGTCTGCGTCCTCCATGTCACCTTCGTTGCTGAACTCCATAGGGTTGCCGAAGGTATGGATGGTTTTGTGCCGAAGTATCGACTTCTGGAGCGACACTGATACGCGCTCAACGGGTTCGTAGCCATCGGGAACATTCTTGCGCAATGCCTCGTCGTATCGGTATTTGGGCCGATTCGAACGCATATACACATCATATACCATGTGGGCCGACGGTTGCTTCTCGTTGAGGAAGTCCGACTGCGTAAGCAACCGCCTTGGGTAGCGGTCGAATTGCATCGGCTGTGGCGGGTTCGACGCGAACGACTGATTCATGGTGCAGTTCGTCGCCGGGTTCGGAAGCCTGCGCTCCCACCTGCGCTTTTGCGCTAACTCTCCAATGTTGATCTTCATTATTAAAAAATTTTACCAACCCCCCATCGAATTGAAGGCTCGATAGTAGTCATCCATCGAGTATTCGGGCTCGGCCGCTTTTTTGAGCGTCGCCATGAGCTCAAATATCATTCGGTAAGCAATCGGGTCAAGGTCATCGGGTGAATAATTATGCCTGCGTTTAAACGCTAATTTCGATATAAAGAAGTATTTGCCGTTCTCTTTCTGATCGCGCTTGAGGCACTCGGTGGCTTCGAGCACGAGCAGATCAAGGATGGGCATTTTGTCGTTCTTGCGGCCGTATTGGACAAGAGTAGAGCCCGGTATGTCGAAGCGAAGGCGCCCCATTCGAAGGTAGGCGCTAAGTTTGCCGAGAAGTTGGTCACGGAGACACACATATTGCTCCATCTCGATTACGTTTCCGGCTGAGTCGTATTCTTTTATAGGTGTGCGGTTCGATACGATTGCCACGACACCGCGCATGTAGTCTTCGAAGTAGTTACCGAGACCTCCGGCATCCACCGCAATGTGCTCTACCGGAATGTCATACTCAGTCTTCAAGGCGCGGACCCATTCTACCTTCTCTCGCGCGTCATCCGTGTAGGTGGTCTCAACGCGATTGCAAGTGAGCCCAGTCCATATATAAGCCTTGGTGGGGTCGGTTCCGTCGCCGATGTCCACGGTCATGTATCGCTCCGTAGAGGGTTCGAATGGATTCTGATTCGGGCCGGGGAACATGGCCTCGATGTGGCTTTGGTTTACCATTGCCTCTCCTTCGCCCATCTCGCCCCAGTAGCCGAATAGGAGCTTCATTCGCTCCGCCTCTCCGACGTTGAACAAGTTGGCTACATTTCCGCCCTGCGTCTGGAAGGTAAGGATTCGGTTATCCATAATGTTACCGGGGATAAACGTGAAGGTCTTGATGAAGCTGTCGGTGGTCAGACCTGCGGCACGCATCTCGGCCGTCAGCATGGATTCGAGGTCAATGCGGCTCTTGACTTCATCCGGAGTCTCGCCCCAGATGATGTCCTCCGGCTTGTCGCCATTGACTACCATATACATGATCTTGCCGACGCGCTCTGGGCGAACATAATTGTCGTCGCCGATGTACCCGGCCGTCCGGAGCATCTTGGAGCTCCAATGCCAGCCGTTCGCATTGAGGGTGCAGACCATCTTCGGTTTCATACCGGAAGCGTCACGGTTTCGAGAGAACCAGTATTTCCAGATTTTGAAGGTGAAGTTGGTCAACTCGTCGATGGCGATGTAGGATGCCTGCTTGTTCTTCATCTTCTCCTGCGCCTCCTTCTCCTGAGAGTCGGATTGCAGGTTGATGTGAGTAAGCATGATAGAGCTTTGATATTCAGGCCACGCAAAGGAGTAATCAGAAGCCGAGTACTCACATCCTTTCATTTCGGAATATATACGTTTCGCATCCGAAAGAATACCGCCAGCGGTACCGACTTCGACGAGCTCCTTTTTTATAATAAGGCCCGAATATCCGTATTTACCAATGCCTCTAAGTGCCTCTAACAGAATGCAATATGTATTATGAGTAACTACACACGCCTTCGAAGCGAGGTATAGCGAGTTTGGGTTGCTAACTGCGATGCACCTACACTGCTCTCGGCCGACTTTTTCCACCTTCACGATCCTGCGCGTCTTGGAGAACCTGCGCGGCTTCACCTTCGATGCCTTACGATCCAGTCGGAACAACTTTGCGTTGTCGGCAGTCTGTATATATAATACATAGGCGTTCTTGCACTCGATGCGCACACCGTCCTTCTTATACGAGGTCGCTTTTTGGGTAATCGTACACATACCGCCAAGAGACCATATCACCTCCTGAATATCTTCGGCCAGTTGCTTGGAGGTGGTGGTCAAGCCAACGTTTGTCCTTCTACTGTCAGCATATCCATCCGAGTCCATGAGGCCCTGAATCAAGGCAAAGCGATCCTCTACCGATGCCATCTTGTACCGAGTGGGGATGAATTTCGTATGGGAATAGGAGCCATATAACCCGAGCTCTTTAATTCTCGCTAAAAGGTCATCATCATATATGGTGTAATGCCTTCCATCCTTGGAATCATACAAGCGCTTGCTGTTGTTTTTTAAAAACTCAACAATTTCCGTATCTGTCGTCGTAGCGGTTATTTGTTTTTGGCTCGTAGTCATACATCCATCGCCCAGTAAAAAACCGAGTATGTATGGATCAACAGGCAACTCCTCTATCTGATAGAACGCTACGGGTTCGCATAGAGGTACGGCAATATGTTTGTTTGGCTTCTCGTCGAGGTGTTTTATAATAGCCGCAGTGTCCCATACAGAACAATCCTCGTCTCGGCTCAGGCCATGCAACCTTGCCCTCTTGGATTGCCTCCTCATTTCGTAAACATTCCATAGGTGTTCGTAGGTGCAGTCAACGAAAGCGCCGTCGATAAAGTGTACCCTATATACATCCTGCTCTCCGAGCTCGTAAATGTTGACTACTCGCTGTTGGCCGCCGAAGGTGTTGGAGATGATGTCTCCGGGCTTGAGGTCGCCCATTTTGCGGAATCCAAACGGTGTTGCGATCTGAAAGCTATACGCATGGCCTTTGCCCGCTGATGCGGAGCCTCCCGTCCAAATGACATCCGCCTCGCAGGTCTGGATCGCTTCCTGAAACCCGGTCTGGCCGATGATGTCTTTGTTGTCACGCAGTTTGGACCCGTTCACTTTTACCCATCCCTTTTTCTTAACCGTACTGAGTTCGCGCTCTACTTTTGGATAGAGCTGTACGGGCTGTGTATTGGGATTTATACGGGTAAACATAGCAAACTTTTATTCGCAAATTTACGATAAAATTTGTTCTTGGCAAAAAAATGTTTTACATTTGTCGTTGAGTATGCAAGTATTTGAGAATCATGTAAATGGTACTCGTACTTGCGGAAACATTCACTAATCATTGAAAAACAATGAAGTTTACTAAAGAGCAAGTACTTGGAAAAACCAAGGAACGACTGGGAAAAACCCAAAAGATTTCCGACCGCACCATTTTGGATGCCGCGACAAACGCGATGGCCTTCCTGCCCGACGACTCCGACATGGAGATCGACGCCTTTATGGAGAGGTTTATGCCGACCATCACTTCGGTCAACACGAACTTCAACAACGATCAGGGAGCTTTCATTTCGAAATGGAAGGAGGAACATCCCGAACCGAAACCGAATCCGGCTCCGAAGCCTAACGACACCGAAGAGATGCCCGCTTGGTACAAGGCCGAGCTTGAGCGTCGCAAGACGTGGGAAGAGAAGCAGGAAGCCAAGCTGAAAGACTTGGCCGGACAGCGCCGCAAGGAGGAACTGATTCAGCAGGCGCGTGAGGCTTTCTTCAAGCCCGCCGACAAGAAGAAGACTCCTATCGACACCTATAAAGGTGTAGCCGAAATCGCGCTGGAGGATGCGTTCGAGACGATCAAAGAGGGTGACACGGTAGAAGCCATCGTTTCGCGGGCTTACTCGCGCTACGAGCGGACGCTGACGGCTCAGGGCCTCCCGGCCACGGCTGGTTACGTTCCCGGCGATCCTACCCCGAATCCGGCTCCGAAAAACGGAGAGAAGGACCCGGCCGCCGAAGCGCTATTGCGCAACCTTGGTATTAAAACCGAAGGTAAGGGTGACGGGGACGAATAACGACACCATTAATTAACAACTGTTTAAAACCATGAGAGCAGGTTATAACTACAACAAAATGCGGAAGTACTCCATGACTGTTGGTGGTCTGCGCAACGTCTATGGTGGCAAGGCTGAGGTGACTCTGCCTACTGGCTATAATATGGCGCTGAAAGACATGCCTCCCGTCGGGAACGTTCTCCCCGCTGGTACCCCGTTCGGTTGCGACGATTTCGCAAAGACGGCCCAGCCCCACTACGCATTTGCAGTAAACGCGGTCGTCGGGACTACGGCTACGCGGGTGCAGGTGAAGAAAGACTTCGAGGGCACCCGTGCCCGCGTCGGCATGGTGCTGATGCACCTTCCGAACAACATTACGGACCTCGACTACACCGGAACGGGTGTAACCGTTACGGCTATCGACGACTCGAACGCCGACTACGATGTGCTGACCCTTTCGGCCGCCGTAGGCACACTGGCCGTTGACGACATCCTCGTCGAGGCTTCGACCGTTGGCTCTGGTGCAACGATCAAGGTCATCCCCACCGCCACTTCGTTCGCGGATATTCCGTGCTACGGAGACGAGCAGACTCAGCTTGTGGACCTCGTTCACATCTGTAACGTCATCTACGCGCGGCGATGTGCGCCCGTGCATCCGATGATTCGGAACTACATGAACACGCACGGCTACTTCGTTCGTTTCTACGACGGTCTTTAATAAAAACGCATAACTATGGGACTTTACAGCAGAACTCTCTATTACAACGTCGCTCTTTTCTGGGAGGGCGCTGAGGCGTTTACGGCCGTCATCAACGACGTAAACGCGAAGTGCAACGATGGCCTCTGGCGTCGGTTTGCGTTCTGGGGCCGCCGCATGCGGACTCCGGAGTGGAAGATCAACGTGCGCGACACGGAGATCAACGTCGCCGCCGCCGTTCTGTCGGCCAACGGCCAGAAGCCGCTCCGCGGTGCTGGCGCATGGCAGACCTACGGTGGTACGATTCCTCTGATCGGTCACGGCTTCCAGATGGTTGCTTCGGACTTCATGGCACTCAAGGCTTTCGAGCCTATCGCCGATGACCCGAACTTCCACGCTCGCTACGACTATCTGGAGCGCTTCGCGGCCGCTGTCGGCGGTATGCACTCGCGTATCAACATGATGGTGTTCGAGGGTCTTTCTACGGGCTTCATCACGGCCGACGCTCAGAACAACGGCGAAGGCATCCAGATCGCAGTGGACCTCAACTACCCTTCGGACCGCTTCAAGGTTCCGAGCCACGGCATCTGGGGTAGCGGTACCGACGACCCTATTCAGGACCTCCTCGACATTCAGGACTGGATGGACGACAATTCGTTGCCGTACACCAACTGGCTGATTTCGAAGAGGCTGATCCGCGAGATGGCCGCGAACAAGAATGTTCGCATGAAAATCGCCATCAAGATGTACCCCAACACCCCGAATCCGGGCAATATTCCTCTGACCCGCAAGGAGGTGATGGAAGGTCTCGTGAACTACTACGGCATCGTTCCGATCATCGAGATCGACGAGAAGTCGAACGTAGAGCGCGACGGCAAGGGGAACGTCATCAAGAGCTTCGCTGAGGATGTGGCCGTACTTTGCGCGCCCGACCGATTCTTCGAGCTCCAGAACTGCGAGAACATCTACGAGATGGACAACAACCCGAACGTGCTCCACTCTTCGGTGGAGGAGGGTCGCATCTCCGTCATCGTGGAGTACTTCTCGAACCCCGTCAAGGACGTTACCTCGATGGAGGCTTACGTTCTTCCGGTACCCCGGAACCCGAACAACATCTGCATCCTCAAGACCAGCACGGATCAGTCGTGGGGTGGTGGCAAGACGGCGAAGACGACGAAGGCTGTCAAGGCCGCGGCAAAACCCGTCGTTACGACCATCGCTGTCGGCGAGGGCGGGTATGATCGCGCCGCCGTCATCTCCGCTATGGAGACCATCGGCGTGAAGATCAACGCCAACACCGGGGTTGCCAAGACTCAGGAGGCCGTCAATCTGCTCGGCGAGGAGAAGATCGAGGCGCTGGAGAACGTGCTGAACGGCAACGCTCCGGCAAACAAGGAAGAGGCAAACCAGTAATATCAAGACACTATGGGCGCTGTACCAAGCATAACTATTGAGGAGTATCTTCGGGGGTTAATTGTCAACTACCCGCTACCGGATGCTGTCATCAACGGTATCTTGGCACGGCGCGACATAGAGTCTGGTGCTCCGGCCTTTCAGCGCAACGCCGAAGGAGGAGAGCCGTTGACTTGGATTCGCAAACGCGATCTGGCTACGGCTGATGTCTACTTCGCGGCTGGAACTCTCGTGAATGGCGGCGGTAGCTCGAAACAAATGGGCAACCGCCGCTACACGGAGGGCCAGATTCAGGTTGCGGAGGGAGACCGGGAATACTGGCGTTCTTTGGCAAATATTATCTACAAAAAGTACGGCGAAGCTACGCCCGAAGAGGCTGAGATTTACGATGCTTCCGGGCTGTGGGCCGGATCAACGGTGAACGGCAATGGATGGTGCTTTTAACTTCTATCCGCACACCTGCGTTATTCGGCGCGGTACTGGCAAGACTGATCCCGAAACTTTCGAGGAGGTTTTCAGCGTGGTATACGAGGGTGAGTGCGGCCTGCAACGGGGCAACTCCGGTGGCAACACCAGCATCCGTGAAGGTCACTACCTATCCTCTCCGCTTATCATCATTCCCGATTCGTTAGTAGACGTTCGGACGAACGATGAAGTGGTAGTCACGGTGGAGAACTCTCGGATTATCCGTTTTTTGGCTTTGGAGGCCGAAGCGGTGGCCGATCCCGATGTGGGTGGGGTTACGGTATGGCTCAATAAGGGAGACGATCAAAATGGCTAAAAAGGACAATTTCAAGAAGGTGTTTACAAAGTATGCAGAAGAGTATCTCGACACTCGCATACAGAACGTCTTTCAGAAGGTCGCTTTGAGCATTTTCGACAAACTTATGAGGGAAGACGTGCTCTTCCAGAACCAAACCGGAACCCTGACGGCAAGTACGGGAATTGGAATATTCAAGAACGGCCGAATGGTGCAGTGGGTTGATAACCCGAACTACCCGGCCTCCCAGCGAACCGTGACCTACAAGGGTCAGAAAACGGTAGTCAACGGGCAAAAACTCTTGAATGCTACTCTTGCCGCAACCGACGCTCGGACGGCCGGTAAGTATGTGATGGTGTTGGTAAGCTCCGCGCCCTACGCCTACTCCGTTGAAGCCGGACTTGGTACTCAACGCGCCGACGGCATGCCGAAGCGCGGAATAGGATGGTGGAGTGAAGACATCGTACCATATCTCACTCAGCAATTTTTGTTGAATGCGAAATTAATGTCGTGATGAAATTATCAGAGTTGACAGCCGCGGAAAAGATCAGGGACGCTATTAATAACAGCGGCTTGGTCTCCATCCCTGCATTTACGGCGCAGGATGTCCCTACGTCCGACTGGCCCGACGCTTACATCACGGTGACGCTCAACGGAACCGTAAACCGGATGACCACGAGCTCCGATCTTTTCGAAGCGAACGTGATCGTAGGGGTCTACATCCGGCTGTTGTCTACGGGCGCCGCTAATGCCGCAAGGCAGGCCGCCGTCATGTCGCAGTTGGACGAGGCTCTCAAAATTCCGGGAACCGTCCTGAACCAAAACGTACTATACGAAGGTAAGACACTCGTTGCCAATTACTCAACCAAGCTCGTAAATCTTCTCGTCCGGATGGCGGGATAAATCGAAAAACAAACACAAAATAATTCACAACTATGGCTAAATTAGCAGAACAGTTCCAGTATGTATCCGGAATTACATGGTTCGACATCTACCAGCGTCCGGCAAGCAATGCCGCTACGCTTTCGACCATCACGGCCGATCAGTGGTCTGAGGTAGGTGGCTTCCGCGAGGGCACGTTCTCGTTCACTGGCGACGAGATGGAGATCACCTCGCACAAGTACGAGAACGGTCAGGAGATCATCTCCACGACCACCGACGGCACCTACGGCTTCGAGGGCGACCTCGCAAACGTGGCCGAAGAGATTTGCACCAACCTTCTCCAGATGGACGCGCTCACGCTGAGCGCTGGCTCTGGCGCCTTCGTTGAGGGTCGCAAGGTTCTGGGCGCTGGCAAGAAGCTGGCCGTCATCGAAAACTGCATGGTCCGCCTCCGTTTCGAGGAAGGCTTCTGGGACTCGCTGGTGTACCCGAACTGCAAGATTTCCTCGCGTTTCCAAGGCGAAGGTGCTTCGACGGAGCTCTTCAACATCCACGTCAACGCTTCGGCGACGAAGAGCCAGGACAAGGACACTGAGGACTACATCTACCTCTTCATCGGGAAGAACGGATCGTCGGTCGCAGGTCGTGCTGGCAAAGCTTCGACCTCCGAGTCGAAGTAGCGAACAAAGTATCACCGAAAGGGGGCGGGTGTTTTGACGCTCGCCCCTTTTTTTAAAGAAAGCTAATCAGAATGAATATATTCCAAAATGCCAACGAACGGGCAGAGGCTCGGGCCGCGATGTTGCAGGGGCAACTCGACGACAACGCTCCCTTCGAGTTCTACGTTAACGGCAAGAAATACAAAACCCGTAGACTGACGAACTATGTGGCTGAAAAATTGTCAAAACTTGTCTCGAAGTGCGAGTACACCGCCGTCACGCGCGAGGATACGCCCGGAGAGACCTTGAAGGCTATCGCCATGAACCGCAAGATGGTTCCTAAGTGCTTGAGCCTTCTGATCCTCGCCCATCCGGTGAAGGTATGGCTGTTCCACTGGATTTACTGGCGATACCTGCATTTCTTCGGTAATCAGGCAGACTACGCCGGAATTCTGGAGAATGCCCTGAACAGCGAGGAGGTCGGCTTTTTTTTTCGCAATATGGCATCCCTGCAAGCCAACAACATGCTGACAGTAGAGATGACAAAAGCAAGTACGAAGAGTATAGCTCAAAAACACGCATCGGAGCCCGAACGGACCTGATCGTGACGCTATACGGCAACATGAACCTATTTACTTGGTATCGCTACTGGTTCGTGGATAGCATGGTGAAACAGACGATCATGCTGGCCGACAAGTCCGGTCTCCGGAAGAAACCGAAGGGCGGGAAGGTGACGCCCGGCAACGGAAAGCCGAGCAAGTATACCGACAAGGACCTGATAGAGATGAACCGGAAGGCCGGAGAGCGATACATGCAGAAGCTCTTCCAGCAGGGTAAGATAACCGAAGAGCAGATGGCCGATTATATCCGTCGAAAAACGCAAAAAAAGTAACACATGGCTGACGATAAACTTATAATCCCAGTAGGCTTCAACTTCAACATCGAGGAGATCGACAAGGAGTGGCAGGCCAAGAAGGCAGAGATAGAAAAGGCTCTCAAGGCCGAAATAAGCCTGACTTTCAAGATGCCGAGTACCAAGAGTCTCGACAACTTGGAAAGCGTCGTAAACCGCCTGAAAGACCTCAAAATAGAGCCTATCACGCCGGAGACCAAGGATGCGATCTCTTCGCTGACCCGTGAACTCACGACGCTCCAGAAGATACTCGAACGCATCCAAGCACTCAATATCAAGTCAGCCAAGGACGTAGCGGCCACGGCGCTGGCCGAAGAGAAGATCACCACACAGCGAGCGATTGCCGCCAAAAATCTTGCTCAACAGCGTAGCAATAATGCTCTTGCCGTAACCCGAGAAAATAAGGCTCTCCTCCAGCAAAAAACGCTTGAGGATCAGGCGGCGCTGGTAAAACTCCGGGTTCAGAAGGCCGAGGAGTCGCTTACGAATGCTCGGAACCGAAGTCTTGGGGCCATTAAATCGCAAAACTCGGCGTTGGCTACCCAGAAGGGGATTCTGAACGGCATGCCTCAATTCCTGAATCAGTACCTCTCGATTTTGGGGGCATGGCGACTGGTAGACAACATCCGTAAGACGACGGCCGATTTCGAGCTCCAGCGCATATCACTGGAGGCGATCATTCAGGACAAACGAGAGGCTGATGCGCTGTTCAGCAAGACGCTTAGTTTGGCAATAGAATCACCATATACAGCGCAGGAATTGATTTCCTACACGAAGCAGTTATCGGCATACCGAATCGAAACGGATAAGCTGTACGACACCACTAAGAGACTGGCCGACGTTGCGGCTGGTCTTGGTGTGGACATGTCTCGTCTTATTCTCGCCTACGGTCAGGTGCGTGCCGCTTCGGTACTTCGCGGTCAGGAGGTGCGTCAGTTTACTGAGGCTGGTATTCCACTGATCCAGCTTCTCGCGGATAAATTCACGGTGCTCAAGGATCGTGTCGTAAGCACATCGGAAGTATTCGATCTTATTTCGAAACGTCAGGTTCCCTTCGAAATGGTGGCCGAAGTGTTCGAGGATATGACCAACAAGGGTGGTATCTTCTACGACATGCAGATGAAGCAGGCGAATACTCTGTACGGTATCTACCAGAAACTTACCGACAACATTCAGCAGGCATTCTATCGAATAGGAACTACCCAAATGAGCACGCTGAAAGGTGCCGGAAACCTGATGATCGAGCTCTCCAAAAATCTCGAAACGGTTCTGAGTACCGGAACTGACATTATCGGGGTATGGGCTTTGTGGAAGGGGTACAATATGCTGTTGACTAACTCGCTTACGAGCGAGAATACGGCCATGACCAAATCCATCATATATATGAAGGAGAAGGAGGCCGAGATGCTTCGCCAAGCCGCGGCATACCGAACACTCACGGCGGCCGAGAAAGCACGAATTGCTACTTCCGGCGCTCTGATGGACGCTGATATTCGGAACGCCTATGTGAAGGGAGAACTATCTAAAGAGATGGTGCTTCTATATACCGCAATGGGTAAACTCGACAAGGTTGAGGCCGCGAATATATTGACTGTTAAGCGATTGACTGAGGCTGAACTCCAAAATGCTGTTGCAAAAGGGAAGATGTCATCTTCGGCGGCCAACGCTTATAGGCAAGACACGAAGGCGATTCTCGATCAAGTCGATTCTGTCAAGCAGATAAGCTCCGCAAAACTCAAATGGATAACAATTACCACTCGACTGAGGAGCGTTCTGAAAAGTCTCACTACGTTCCTTATGTCGAATGCGTGGTTTATTGGGATTCAGGTGATAATCCAGATTGCCGCGGCATTTAAAAGGGCCCGAGAGGAGGCTGGAAAACTCAAGGAAGTCATGTCTGATGTGGTGAGCGGAGGACTGAAAGAGGCGCGTGATCTCGACGAAAGGTTCGTGAAGTTAGCCAACACTATCACGAGCACAAACGAGAGGACCCAAGAGCATCAGGAAGCCCTCAAAGAGCTCAAGGGAACGTATGGGGACATCTTACCGTCCTACGTTCTTACCAACGAGTATTTGAGCCAAATGAAGGGCAATTATGATGGTGTTACGGCCTCTATATATGAATACATCAAAGCCAAAGCCGCTTCCGAAGGCAGGGCTCGCATAGCCGAGGAAATGGAAGAGGATATTTCCTCGGCGCGTACCAAAGCGGCGCGTTGGTTGCAAAGCCAGCTCAAATGGACTGCGGCCGGAGAGGTAAACGACGCCACTACGCTCGCTATACTCGATAAGAGCAGGGCGTACATCGAAAGGGGCGTAGACATGTATAGGGCCCTTCAAAAAGCGGTTGAGGATGTAACGGGAAAAACCGTTACGCTTGGTCAGGTATACGATACTAATGACAACCGCTTCCGCAAGTTCGCTAATACCATTCGAAAGGCATTCAACGCAGAGATTGAGTTCGATGATGCAATGAAGAGCGCCTTCAACTCCTTCGGTGTGTATCGAGATGAATTTGAGAAAACTCTGAATGAGATAGACGAGATACGCAAAGAACACAAACCTTTAGAAATAAGCAATTTTGCGTGGGATGAATCGCAGGCGAATAAAGCGATGGTGTCTTACAACAAGTTTCTGGAGAAGGTTACTGGGCATACCTATCTTGAGCTCGCCAACAACCGTGATTTATTGAGGAGTTACCCAGAAAACTTCCAAGGCATATTCGATAAAATATCTAAGGATGTGAGCTCCATGTTCGGTAGCGACTTCGATGTATCTCTGCGCGATTTATTCAAGAGGGTGGCAAAAGAGGTTGGGTTGTCTGTCGATGATATGAGCGGTTACATCAAGAAATTCGACCAGACGACAGATCAGTGGGTAGATGATCTTGAGAAGCAGGTTCAGGCGGCAATTAAGTATGCCGACGACTTGAACGTACAGTACCGCAAATTCACGGAAGGTGAATACAAGGACGCCTCGCTTGCCCCAAGCGAAGACGACGTCTCCAAGGCGAACAAGTTATCCAAAGCATTGCAGTTGATTTTATCGCAGTTCAGAACTCTGACAAAGAAGACGGGGGCGGCCGACAACAAGACAGCAACCCAGCAGTTGGAAGGTGAGGTTCGCGTTTTAGAGGAAGCGTATAAACGCTACCAAGACCTTAAAAAGGTTCGAGGTGACTCTCTTGCTCGGGCAGATGTAGAGCGCTTGTATGGTGATCTTGCAAAGAAATTCAAGTTCATTTCACCTTCCATCGCCACGACACCGGAAGAGATGATAGCGCAGTTGAAGAAGGCGGCTGAGATTGCCCAGAAATCGCTCGATGACCCGAAACTGGCCCTCAATTTCAACATGAAGGTCTCCGACACCTCCTACAACGCACTCAAGGAGGGTATCGAAAAGGACCTCAAGCGTCTGGCAAACGACATCTCGCTCCAGAACGAGGCCAAAAAGATGTACGAGTCTATTTTGGCGGCTACTGGGGATATGAACTTCGCGGCCCAGATCACCACTTCGACTACGGGCCTCGACACGCTGGATGTGTTCAGTAAGTTGCGCGAGCAACTCAAGAAGACACTGACGGCATACCAGACCAAAAGCGGTGGCCTAATCGACTGGGACACCCTCTTCGCCACGGACGAAGCGGGCAACAAGACAGTACTCGACATAAAGAAGGTGCAGGCCGCGATCAAGGAGCTCCCGGAGACCGTCCAGACTTCGGCGAAGTCGGCTATGAATGCCTACTTCAACTACGAGCAGGAAACGGTCAAGAAGATGGCCGAAAGCGTCCAGAAGTTCGGGGACTATGAGAAGCGGCGAAACATTATCGCCGCGAAAGCGGCTGAGGAGCGGGCGCGGATAGAGTCCAGTACGATACTCACTCCCGACCAGAAGGCTCAGGGAGTTGAGGCCGTGAACAAGTCCGAGCGCAGGCAGATCGCAGGAGTGAATCTCGACGAGATCAAGAACCTCGAAATGTTTGCTCAGGCGTTCGGCGACTTGGATCGCGTAGGCACCAAGACGCTGGGGAACCTCACCTCCATGATGAAGAACTTCTATGAGGCGTCCAAAAACGATTTGGACCCGACACAACTCCGAGAGGTCGTGAGGATCATTCAGAACCTTGAGGAGCAGTCGTGGGAGCGCAGTCCCTTCGCGGCAATCAAGGAGGGAATAAATGACATTCTGACCGGAACCCGAGAGGTTCAGGCGGCCGAAGCGAATCTCGCGGCGGCGCGTGCGGCGCAGGCGGAGATCGAGAAGCGAAACGCTTCTGAGATTGCTATTCTCCGGCTCCAGATGTCTCAGGCCGGAACCGACGAGGAGAGGGCTACGATACTCCAGCGAATCAACGACCTTGAGCGCCAAAATCGTGATGCTGTCAAAAACACCCAGCAGGCGGTTGAGGACTTGGCCGCGGCCGAGTATAAGGTGCAGACAGGGTTCACTAAGACGAAGGCCGCACTGAACAAAATGGACGCTTACCTCGGCAACCTGAGTAGCGACATAGGCAAGATCGGAGATGCCATGAACACGTTCAGCGACATTTTCGGCAGTGCGTTCGGAGAAGAGGCGTCCGCGATGATTCAGGACATCCAGAAGGGGTTTCAGGCTGTTCAGGCGGGAATCTCGCTGGTGAATACCGTAATGAGCATCGCTGACGCGATAGCCAAAGGACTGATGACCACCATGCTCCCGCTTCTTGCCGCATCGGTAGCCCTTGGAGCGGTGCTCGCTATATTCGGTGCGCGTCAGCGTCGAATCAAGGAGGAGCAGGAAGCATCAGAACGTGCTGTCCGGAAGCTGGAGAACGCCTACAAGGATTTGGAGAAGGCGATGGATCGCGCGTACTCTACGGCCGACATCAATAAGACGGCAAAACAGCAGACGCAGAACCTTCTCAATCAGCAGAAAGAGCTCAACCGCCAGATCAACCTTGAGTACAAAAAGAAAGACAAAGACTTCGATCAGGGTCGAGTAGACGATATGCGACGACAGATCGATGAGCTTAACCAGCAGATCGCCGAGAACCGCCGCGAGTTAGTGGAATCGTTCTACGGGACCGACTTCAAGACCTTCTCCTCCGATCTCGCTCAGGCGATCTACGACGGAGTGAAAGACGGTAGCCTATCCGCCAAGGAAGCGTGGAACGAGACTGTGGACGAGATGGTGGACAAGATGATCCTCGAACTGGCTACGGCGAAGTTTATCATGCCGGGCGTCGAGAATATCATGGACAGCTTCATGGAGCAGACACGTCGTTTAAACGGATTAAGTCAAGACGAACTTCCGACGCTGGAACAATTCCCGTTTGAGGATTTCCGTGAGGCTTTGTACGCTTATTTCGGCGAGATATGGGGCGATTTCTCGCAGTGGTTGCCGGACGGCGGAGAATCCAATCTGACTGGTATTTCGAAGGCAGTCGGCTCGTTGACCGAGGACACGGCACTGGTACTGGCCGCGGCCGCGAACTCGATGATCTACTATCAGGTGGCCCAGTACGATCAGGTTGTGTCGATCAACGCGATCCTGACCGGATGGAACGAACTTATCATGGGAACCGAAGAGACGGCCGGGCTGATCCCGACGCTGATGGCTTCCCAGACAGAATCAATGGAGCTCCTTCGTGGGATCAAGAGCGACACGGGCCGGATCGCTACGGCGACGGAACAGATGGCCGACGACATCGGATCGGTAGTCGCACCGCTCGGATCGAAGGTGGGAGCCAAGGCAATTAACGTAAATAGCTGATAATTATGAAGTTAGAACTTAAAAGGCGTTTTTTGGGAGAGAGCTATACGATTGGCTCTCTCTCAATCGACGGCAAGAAATTCTGCGACACCTTGGAGGACAAGGTGCGCGACCTGAACAAGAACGGAGTCTTCGACGGCGACGAGAAGAAGGTGTATGGGGAGACCGCGATCCCTTACGGTACCTACGACGTTGTGGTGGACTACTCCCCGAAGTTTAAGCGAGAGCTTCCGCGCTTGCAGAACGTGAAGCACTTCGAGGGCATCCTAATCCACCGCGGGAACACGGCCGAAGATTCGGCCGGATGTATCTTGGTCGGCGAGAACAAAGTTAAGGGTAAGGTCATTAACTCCACGCCCTACGAGAAGGAACTGGTCCGAATTCTTAAAGAGGCTCAGGACCGGAAGGAACCCATCACCATTAAAATCGTATAGCCATGTTCATGCGAATCATTTTAACGATCTGGCAGTTGCCGCAGGAGATCATCGGGGCGCTCTGGTGCCTGCTGTTTACGAACCACCGCGCGATCCTTCGACAGAACGGAGCTGTGTTCTTCGCCTCACCCAAAGTCAAAGGCGCATTCACGATGGGTTCCTTCGTTTTCCTGAGTCCGAAATACATCACCAACGAGCCTACCTACGACCACGAGTTCGGCCATGTGTTGCAATCTCGGGCGTGGGGCTGGTTATGGCTGCTCGTATTCGCCATTCCGAGCGGATTACACTGCTTGTTTCACAATCGCGGGTCCTACTACCACTTCTACACCGAACGCGACGCAAATCGCCGCGGAGGGGTCCCTAACTATACTGGCGGCGGCCGACACGACGAGCCGGGCCTGATCGCTACGAAACTGGCCGATCTGATGGCATGGAAGGCGAAGTATTTCGGACTCCTGCTACTATTCCTGCTTGCGTCGTGTTGCCGCATGCCTTCGGCTTCTCTACCGGAGCCGAGCGAAGACCGGGCCGACAGTACGCATACCGAGTACAAGGAGACGATCCGGTATGTCCGCGTCGAAGTCCCGGTGCCCGGTGAGATACGGGAAATTATCACACCCGATACTACGTCGCACCTCCGGACGGCCGTAGCCGATAGCTGGGCCGGAATCCGGAATGGCATGCTCTGGCATAAACTCCAGAATCGGCAGGATTCGCTTCCCAAGGCTGACATCCCAGTGATAGACACCAGCGAGAAGGAGACCCGGATCGTCACGATAACGAAGCGAGAACCCTATGCCGTACTGACTCCGCTTACTCGGTGGCAAAAATTCCGAATGGATGTCGGGGGATGGGCATTACTGCTGGTTTTGTTATTAATAGCAAAAAAAATTTGGTAGGGGGGGGGTATTTTTCGTATATTTGCAAATAAAAGTATTGAGCTACAACTATTTATAAATTTTACCATACCGAAGCATTGGAGGGGGGGGGTATTTTTATTAAATTTGTAGCGATAAGGTAAGTTGTTATGGCACAAATACATAGATCATTCTACTTCCAGCGAATGTGGAGTTGGCCCGTCAAGAAGGTCGAGCCCACTCCTCCTGAGCCGGAGGAGATAACTCTAAGTCCGAGTGTCCTGCATTTTACCGCAGAAGGTCAAATCAAAAACAGTCTGAACAATGGCAAGAGTAACAGTAACCGCCAACGACTCGTGGACCGTCTCCATTCCCAGTGAGGTAACGTGGGTTCACTCCGACAAGATGTCGGGTGATGGCAACGGCGAAATCAACATCACTGTCGATGTCAACCCCCGCGCTAACGCTCGTACCGCAACGGTAACGGTCTCTACGAAAGGTGGCGTTTCCAAGACCATCGCTATTTCGCAGGATTCGGCTGAATCGTCGCTGTCGCTCAGCCCGAGCACGCTGGCATTCAACGCCGACGGAACCGTGAAGGCCGCGTAGCGTATGGCAACGATCCAGCTTACAAGTCGTGTAGCGTGGAGCGTAAATTCCAAGCCGGATTGGGTTACTGTCACCCCCAGCAGTGGGGGTGGCGGTACTCAGTCCGTTGGAATTTCCGTGTCTGAAAACCTCACTAAGCAGGACCGATCCGGAGAGATACGCTTCTATAACGAGGATGGCTTCTACGAATCGCTCACGGTGACGCAGGATCGTTACAACGGTATTGTTCTCGTTTACAACGGAAAAATCCCCATTTACGACGGGGCAAAAATAGTATTCAATGGAGATTAATTGGGAGGGGATCGCTGTCTTCCTTACAGCGCTGGCTGGGTTCTCGGGGATCATCCTTCCTATCGTGAACTCCAAAGTGAAACGCGCCGAGAAGCGCTATGACATCGAACTGGAACGCCTTCGGCGTGAAACCGACGAGAGGCAGGGTTACATGAAGGCTCGTCTGAGCACCGTGTATTCCAGCATCTACGGTTATCTATGGAAGAGCATGTTTCAAATGAGCGCACAGCGGGTCGGAATTTTACAGCCGCACCCGCTGAGCCACAAACAGTACTTCTCATGTTCGTTCGAGATCGTAGAGCCCGACAGCGGCATACAGTCATGTAAGAGTGAGTTTCAGTTCAAGCGCATGGCCGAGTGGAGCAACTTTGTTTCCCGGCTCAGTGCCGAGGACTGGATGATATATACAGACATCGAGAATATCAAGGACAAGAAGGTCTACGCGGAAGCACACCGTCGGGGAGTTCGGAGTCTCTTCTTCCGTCGCCTCACCGATGCCGACGGAGACTGGGTTGGAACGCTGTACGCGGAGTTCTTCGATCCCGTGACCGATCCTGCTATTCTCGCCAATATCAAGGGAGAAATGGAGCGCAAAGCTATGCTGATCCAAGACATCCTCCCAGAGTACAAACCGCTCATGCCCGCAGAGCAAACAAACGTTTAAACAATATGGCCGCAAGAGAAGAAAACATTTTGAACGTTCCCATCTCCGAGACTCTCGAAGGGATGCACGTCCTTTGCGACACCGGAGATACGGGTGAGCCGTATCGTGTCGCCGCCAGCCTCTTTATTGCCGAGGCAACGCAGGCCGCGAAAGACGCGGTTTCCAACCTTGATCCCAAGGATGTAATCCTCAAGGGGTTCACCGCACTTACCGCAGGAAAACCTGCGATCACCGCTAACTCTACGTTGTTGGCGGCCATTCAGTCGTTGTACGCGATGGTGGGCTCCGGTAAGGTCAAGATCGTTAGCGACGGCGCCGACCAGACCGGAATGGTTTGCTGGAACGGAACCTCGGCCAGCGGATTCGTCATCAACGTGAACGAAGCGGCCATCTACACCCGTTCGCAGTGGACGCAGGCAAGCCCGGATTCCGTGACGGATGCGAACTGGATCGCCGCGGTCAAAACTGGCGGAACAAAGACTCCCTTCGCCGCCGCCGCCCAGAACCCAAACATGGGCGATCTTCCCACAAACAGCCGTCTCAAGTTCGTCGATAACAAGGGCACAATCCAAGGTATGCTTAAGATGCTGACGGCCGCGGCTAATATCGGCCGTCTTCGTATCGTGTCAGGCAATCCTGCTACGGGAGCATCCGGAAAACCGGAGCTGGCCTTCATCGTCAATATCGTTCAGGGAGCGAATGCCGAAACGCAGGGTACGAACGGTCTTCAGATTTTCCACCTGACCAACGACTACATCCGCGTCATTCCTTCGTCCAGTGTCGCTATGGCGTGGCCTACACTCCAGACTCTGACCGACGAAGCAATCATCACGAAACTGCACTCGACCGCTTCTGGCGACTGGGGTGGTCTGGGTGTAACGATGGAGTGGGCCGGAAGCGGCGGCAGCGCCATGAAATATCTGACGGTTACTGATTTTAAGCGTAACACTTTCAGCAATGGTGCGATGGGCGATATTGCCGTTGGTGAGATGTTCACGTTTACGAGCGCCGTTGACGCCGCTAACGGACCTGGCTCGGCTTTGGTAGGCTATGCTGTAAAAACTTCTGTTTTGTCGATTAAATACGTTGGTACCTCTACTTCAATTAATACTTATCGACGTTCGTATCTGTATACTTACCAGTCTACGAGCATTTACGCTACTAACTGGAGTATTCTTGGCACTCCCACGGGAATCGAAGCCTCGGTGTACGAATTCACATACGGAGATGGGGCTAACAACGTACCGACCGACGATTTGAAATTAGTCAAGGTTGCCGATATCTTCCGCTTGGTATTCAGTACCCCCGATCAGGCAGACTACAGTCAGTTAGACTTTATCCGATCTCAAGACACCGATAAAGCTGATCAATATGTCTTCGTCTGTCCTACGGTAGATACTGGCGCAACGTTAGGCGGTTCACTGCAACGCATCGCTATTGACGCAACAACCGGGGCCGTGGATATGACGGGAGTAAGCATCGCCTTGGCAGATCAAGCGGCGCGAGAAGTGATGGTGACTAACTTCGTAGCCCCAACGAATGTAGTCATAAAAAACTTGAGCGCAGGTCAAGGCTTGATCGTATATGCTTTCGCCAGCGCCCCTGGACTACCCTCGGGCGTTACTAGTACGGCCTTTTACGGGCATTGTATCAAGAACACTTTGACAAATTCGTACACCTATCTACTCCAAACAGCTGATGGTAGCCGTACTTTCTCTGGCTCGACGAACGGAACTACTGTTCAATGGACAGAACTGGGAGGCGGTGGAGACGGAGTCGAGCAACTTTTCAGTGGCGATATTGCGTTAACTAATGCAGCACCCGAAACATTCAATTTAGGCGGAGAGGTGAGTGACGGTGACCGCCTTATGATTGTTTATGACTTTATATCGAGCGATCATACCATGATCGGAAGCAAACAAGGACGGAGCATAATTTGGGTCAGCACCAGCGGCACCGAAGACCTAACCATAGAAGCGCTTAATTACAATACCTTAGGAGGCGTTACGGGGTTAGTTAACTTTAATCTGATGTTGTCGGCTTCGGGAAGCGTACTCACCATGGAAGCGACAGGAGATGTTGATACAGTCATTGAGGCTTTCCATGTCGTAGGTATATACAGGCTATCCAAGGCGCTGTAAATGGAAAAGCCCCTCATTTAGAGGGGCTTTTATTATATTCAAGCCTTGAAATATATCCCTTTTATTTGGATAATATCCGAAGCGTCTGATAAGTTGTTCGATTGTACAACAACGTTCATGCCTCGCACCCCGTTGGCTCCGGTGATAACCGACGAACAGATAAGTTTGATACTGCCCGGAGTGTTGTTAGTGCCCAGATACTTCGAGCAAATCTCAAACAATATTCCTTGTCCGGTTCCATTGATGCCCGCGATAGTAAGAGGCACCGGGAACTTAATTGTAGCCGTTGTAGCGGGAGAGGACTGGATAGTTGCTTCGATAAGCATTTTCGAGGTGATGGGTATTTCTTGATTGAAATAAATAACCCCACTCGTTCCGGATGGTCCTACAGCGCTACTCCACGAACTTACAATCAGTTTCCAGCCGGGAAAGATTTCACCCGAGCTACCCGTGATTTGGTTTATGCTTTTTTTTTGCGTATATTTGGAGCGGTTATGGACATAATCAAAGCACTGACGCGGGAGGCTCATGCGGCCGGGATATGTGAGGATCATTTCAAGCAGATGCTCACAGAGGACACCCCTGCGCTTTTCGATCACTTCAAGACTATGATTCAGGAGTGTACTTTTTCCGGGTTTCCTTCGGTCGAACTGATCCGCGCATGCTGGGACAAGAAGGACCTGAACGCGGCTGGTATCTTCGTCCAGCAGACGGTAGATACCGAAGCCGTTCAAGGAGTCGATGTTTTTTGGCTTTGCGAAGGGACGGTTCGGGTTAAGGAGTGGGCCGTGGTGCATGCCTATGTTGCATACGGGAGTAACCTTAAATTCGAGGTAGCACCGAACGCAATACTGATCCTCGACATCTTCGACGACTCCCCGGTGAGGATCAACAACAAGTCCGTAAAGCCCGTAACCGTTTACCAGTGGGGACACCGCGTCCCGGTATTTAAAGGCAACATACGAATCAAGCGCAAGAAATGGAAGCCACAAGGGATTGCCGCCTCCGCTACCAAGTAGCTGACGGAGAGGTTCGAGATATGCAGACGATGGGATTTCACCTGATGGAATCCCCTGATATTCTTGCGCCCGAGAAACGCTCCTACGAAGAGGAGGACTATCCGGAGCGAGACGGTGTGAAGATTTACCCATACACGGTAGACAAGGCTTTCGAGTACACCGTAAAACTGCTCTACTTCGGCGAACTCGAAACGATGAACAGCGCTATCCGCTCGCTATGGAACTCCTTTTTCGAGCCCACCAATAACGGCGACGTAAAGAAGGCTCTTCCGGTCACAATCTATAACCTTTACAAAGGCGTGAAGATCGTGGGCTACCCGACCAAGATGCCGGGCTCCGAGACCATCGTGCAGGTCATGCAGGGCGCGTTCATCTTCGAATTGACGCTCTATGTAGCCGAACCCAACAAGTGTAATTTTAATTATAAATACTATGGCTAAATACGGCAAAAATAACTATTTCGACGGCGTTATCCTTCCTGAACCAAAGGAGGAAATGTTGCGTCGCATGGCGAAGGGAGTGAATTGCACGAAGGGGTATCTCCAATCACTGGACGCCGGACTGCTATTCGAAGGCTCGCGAACTCTTGAGTGTTTTTTCAAGTACATCCCCAGCGATAAAACACAAGTGATAGCCGGGTTTGGCATTTCCATGATTGAAATTCAAACCCTGACGACAAATCATCTTAGCGTCTATTGCGGGGGCGGAAATGCGACGGCAGACATTGTTCCAGGGGATAGCTATCTTGTTGATGTTGCCTATGACGGTACTACGGCGATATGCTATCTGAATGGGACAGAAGTCGCACGTTTCCCGGTTACGGGATACAAGGTCATGGATTCATTCAGGACCGGCAGCAATACATATATCCCCCAAGGCTCGCTCGTATTTTGCCGCCACTACAACTACGCTATTTCCGCGGAAGAAGCTGCCGCACACTACAACGACGGTGATCCCGCGGGGTATATCTTGCCACAGAACCTTAAGAATATCAAGGATATGGCGTTCACTTCTAAAACGTTCGAATTTGATATGGGTAGCCCATATTATCAGCGCGTTTTAGAATCGGGCGAATTGGAATCAGGGAGAAAATATCGGGTCGATTATGTCGTGGAAGAATGGGATATTGCCCCCGCTGTCATAGGTTCTTGCGGTATAAGTTGCGGCGTGTTGTCGACTGTCGGCACTCAATATTGGCCTAATATTTCTGCTGCTAAATTAGGTGAAAATCAATATGTTGTTGTAGACACGAAAGAAACAGGCACTCCGTATATGTTTGTTTACGCATCAAACCCTTCAGACACATATACTTCAAGACGCTTGAAAGTAACGGTTCACTCTGTCAAGATGCTCGGCTGCGTCGCCGAGTACCTGCCGCATAACCTAATACCTACCGCAGAAGGTTCCGTTGTCCAGTGGCTCGACTCGGCGCCCCAGCTTCCCGAAGCGAATGGCATCCTCCCGCCGCTGGATGCTTCGGTCGGCGGGTATGATCTGGCGGCGATAGGAAACCCTAAAATAATCATATAGCATGGTAATCAAGTCGCTGGTACCCGCCCTGCTCGTCTACGATAACAAGGTGATGCTCTACAACAACAAGGCCATCACCTTTAATCTTTTGGCGAATGAGATCGAGATAACCAACTTCACTGTCAACGAAGTTGACATGGGGGAGTCGGCCATCACGATGGATGTCTACTTCGGTCCCGAGGAGGAGCCGGGGTTCAATCTGAACTGGACCGTACAATACAACGGCGAGACATATCACCTCAAAAGCTATGCGCCTCCGGGTATCAAGGACCTCAAGTCGCTTCGGTACAAGTACGCGCTCACCTTCGTTTCGGAGCGGGAGGACCTCAAGTTCTACCCGTTCTCAAACATAATCAAGCTCACCGACGGCACACTCCAGACCATCGGTATGAAATTCGCATTTTTAGCCGATTTGGCGGAGTTTGTTGGTCGGCTGAGGGATAACCTCGCCTACTACTACGGAGCGCGTTGGAAGGTGATTCTGAACCCCGACGTGGAGATAAATCCGTTCCGGGCTACCGTGAGCGTTGACAAGACGACGATCTGGGATGTGCTGACCCAGCTATACGAGCTATACAGCGTCCGATGGAGTATCGAAGAAGACAACGGCCAGATCAGCATTAAGATCGGCTTCCCGGCGCCCGAGATCGAGCACATCTTCGACTACGGCGACGTGCCGATGGACGAAGCGAACGCGGACGGCACCGGGCTGGTTTCGATCCAGCGCGTGAACGACCAGACGGACATCTATACCCGGCTGATCGGCCGCGGATCGACACGCAACCTCCCCTACCGCTACTTTAAGGGTGCGGCTGGGGCATTCGTCGGAGACCCCGATGCAAACGCGATCACCGAGCTCTCCTACTACTCCAACCTCATGCCGAAGTCGTACCGCGACTACGTTCGGGGCTGGAACGATGCGACGGCCGGAAAAGACCCGGCCGAAGGCAATAACCCGTACTACATGCTCGGCTACTCCGACATGAAGGCCGGGCGACAGATGTACCCGTCCGACTATGCCGACTCTCCGATGCAGGAGAAGTGGGGCGTTCGGGTCGGGGTGCTCGAAGACAACGAGGAGATTTACCCTTCGATCCAGAATGTATGGCTTGGCACACTTGGCCGGGCCGACGAGGTGATTGCGGTCGAGGAGGTGACGAATGATAACTACGCGGAAGCCGAAGAAGAAGGCGAATTTGCCTATAAATCTACGCAAATAAAAGTTGATTTTCCGGGAATGGACACGCGGCGGGGCCCAGTAGTGTATGACAAGCTATTCACCCAGTCCGTAACCAGTGAAGAGATGGAAGTTAAGGCAACGCTTCCTACCCTTACATTCAGCATATACGGAAAAGAGACGAGCACTATACCCCGAGGTGTCGAACGATATACCAAATGGTTCGACAGCGATCACTTGGACTATGCCGAACTCAATGTGTACGTCCTCTCTGAATCCGGTCAGGTTGTATTCACAAAAGCGCTGAATGCGCTGACTGACATGGAGTATACTGACGCAAGAGGAGAAGTGCAGAATGAAGGCAAAAGCAAGTTCGAAGTACAGTTGCCTATGGGTAAATACCACGTTCGAACTGCCGTATCGTTTAAATGCACCAAGAATCCCGGAAGCAATCAGCACTATTACATGGCTGTTACCACCGGGAGGTTCAGTGTAGCTCCGGCTGAGGGAATTGGCCCATACCGTCAAGTATTCGACATTTGGATTAAGGATATTTGGGGCGAGACTGGCTCTATCGTAGACGTGTGGTGGCCGAAGATCGGTCAGCGCGAGGCCACAGTCATGTTCTCCGACGGGTTGCTGGCCGGAGAGGACTACGAATTTGTTATCGCCAAAGACCCGACGCTCGGCAACCCAGAGGCCAAAGACCCTGAAACTGGCGACTACTGGTGTATCTGGGAGGACGACTCCAAGCAGATCGAAACGGTAGACGAGGAGGGGAATACTATTACGGTTAAATCCAAGTATCGGCTGTCGCTTATCAAATCAGACGCCGAGCTTCGCGCCTCCGGCCTCATGCTCCCCAACACAAAGCAGAACGCTAAGCCGGGAGACCACTTCTTCCTTATCAACATCGAAATGCCCCATCAGTATGTGTTGTGGGCCGAGGATAAGTTGCAGGACTACCTCGAAGTGGAACTGGATCGCGTCGATGACGAGAATCCAACCTTCTCCGCCAAGCCGAGCGCGATATTCTGCGAAAGTTTTGAAGAGCGCGAGAAGCTCCGGCCGGGAACGAAGATACGATTACACAACAACCAACTTATCGGCGAGACCGATCTGGTGCTGTATATCAATAACCTGACCATTGCCTATAAGGAGGGCAAACTCCTCCCCGAATGGACTATCACAGTGTCGGAGGAGATGGTAGCGAGTAAGACCTCTACGTCGGCCATACAAGGCGAAATTCGGCGCCTTAGCTCCAACATCATGTCATCCTCCCAAATCGTTGCTGAGGCCGCCAAAACGTTCGAAACGCTATTTCTGCGCAAGGATGGGATTGCGGCTCGGTCTTACTCTCCGACCCACTTCACGGCCGAGGTAACGTTCGCCGACACGACCATGAGCGACAACTTCCGGCAAGGAGGCTTTGGTGGCTCTGGATGGGGGATGTACAAGAATCCGGACGGGAGCTCTGTATTCGAAGTGGACCACCTCTTCGTTCGCCGCAAGATGAATGTGAACGAAATCGTTATCAACCAGATCACGGCGATAGGCGGCAAGCATGTCTTAACCAGCGCTTCCGGAACAATTTCGGAGGTAGAAGACATCGGAGAGGCATGGCGGTGCTATCTGGAACAGACCGACGGTAAACAGACGAACGAGTTTGCGGTCGGCGACCAAGCCTACTCTCAGATGATCGGTGACATCGACGAATCGACGCTGGAGAACGTCTTCTACTGGCGCAAGGTTGTCGGTATAGGTATCAACTATATCGACCTTTCCAAGACCGATGCGGCCACCAATAGCAACGAACCGCATGTCGGAGACAACGTAGTTCAACTTGGAAACCCGACCGATACATCGCGGCAGTCGGCCATAGTCATAGATGTTTCCCGAGAAGGCGGTGCTCTGATGACATGGCTCGATGACATCACTGGCTACAACCTTACAGCCAAGGACAGCATCAACCTCGGCCGGATCGAAGGCAAGACGTGGGCCGAGGTCTTCGGCAACCTCTACGTCGGCAACCGAGAGCGCACCAAGTACCTCAAGTACGAGTCTCTCGCCGACGGCAAGAACGAGCTCTCCTTCGTTGGAGACGTAATCCGGGCCGCGGCAGAGGAGGCATACTTTCAGGGTAGCTTCATCGCTCAGGGGTACATCGGAGTGGGATCGGAGACCAAGGTAGAGAGCGTACTGGTCGGCATGACGGCAGAAGATGCCGACGTGCCCTCCGGTGTGGCGGCCAGCGAAGGCCAGATTCGGTTCTGGGCCGGAAAGTCGTTCTCGGAGCGGTACGAGGCGCCGACAAAGATTCTGGAGGGCGGGAAGCTAATATCCAGTGAGGCCGAGATCAAAGGCGAAATAGTAGCCGAAAGCGGCTCGATAGGCGGATTCCAAATCGGAGATGGGCGTATAGGAAGCATATCCGGTCCCAATGACCCTGGTCCCAATAACGGGATGTCGTTGTATGATTCGTTTATCAAGTTTTCCGAAAAGTCATCTAATCCTATTGTAGATGTAAACATTTTCATGGGAACCAACGTGTTCCCCGCAACGACGGGTGCAACCTGCATGGCTCGCTTTGAGAGTTGGAGGGATGACAATGTGTTTGGATATAACATCGGACTTCTTATAGATGTACGAGGAGGTCAGCAAAACGAGGCAATACGCATCGAAAATGGGTACGTCTCAGGTTTAGCCTATAAAACGCTAAGGGTTAGCGCCTCTACGACTATAGACCATAGCGTGATGTATGTATCTTGTTATAATACATCAAAAATAACGATAACATTACCAGCAGTCGTTCCGGGTGGAGCCGAGGGTAGTTTTGTTATCGTGCGTCGCAATAATTCAGCCGATGTTAGGGTGAACGGAAATGGGGCACAAATATTAAGAGGTTCTGCTTCATTAGAAACAAGCGTTGGAGAAGGTTTGGGAGACGCCGCACTGTTTCTATGGGATGGACAAAACTGGCTCTACAACCACATGATGCGATAGCGAAAGGGACTCCAACGAGTCCCTTTTTACTATCATTCGTTATCGGTATTCCGATAACGATATTATAGCCGAAATGAATCTCCGTTTCGGGAGAGGGTTAGGCAGTTATGTTGCGTTATGATGGAGTCGCGAATCGCGAGGTCATCACTAAGCATCATATATCATGCCGTGCCGCATGGCCTCCGACATGGAATGCACGAATCCAGCGCGGCAATCAGGATAGATCGCATGATCGCCGCCTCGGAGCGAAGCCGCGCCCCGCCATTCGGGACGGCGAAGAGGAGTTTGCCGACGGTGGGGTATTGGAGCCGGAACCAATGGACGCACATTCGTTGCATGTGCGATTCAACGTGTCGTGTCATAATCAAAATAGGGTTAATTGTTGTTCGTGCGCGTCCATCCGTTTTTCGACCTCCTGCACGGTAAGGCCGTATTTGAATCCGTAGCTGCACAAGTTCGGCGTATGGCTCAACTCGACTAACTCCGCCCATAGTTCGGGATGGTTGCGTCGCAGATTGACGAAATGCTGTATTTTGCAGTTCGGGCAGAACCAGCATCCGCCACGTGTTCCGGTCGTGTAGATCGGTGATAGTAACCCGTGAGCGGCGCAAAGCTGTTTCGCCATATACTCGGTGTATCCGTATTTCGCCAAGAGCGATATTTTGTTCTCGGTAAGTCTGGTAAGTCGTCGTGGTTCGTCCGCAGCAATGCCAATGTATTGCACGATATTCGTTTTGGCACGCATAGGACCGCCAGCAATTTCGGCGAGGTATTTTCGTATGGGCGCGACTTTGCAATCCCGGTTGATGAAGCATTTGCCGCCGAGCGGGAATCCGTAAATCTTCCCTTCATGCGCCCCCCCCCGACGGCATTTGCGAAAAAATAGCAGTAGTCCCGTTCGGCTCGTACCACGTCGACGTGAACGCCCATATTGTGTAGCTTCGGGATAGCTGTGTCGTATATCCACCCGATATGTTCTGGAATCTCGCCGCTGATACCGCGTGCGTGGTCGAACATCACTTCCGAGAATACCACCCGGTCGAGTGGTTCGTCATGTTCGAGGGCAAGGAGAATTGTTGCGATACTATCCTTGCCAAACGAACACGAGGCTATGTAAGTAGGCTGGGACATCATTTCCGATAGGGTTTTAACGATTTGAGTCCGTCGGGAATACCCGCTACAAGGTGATGACGATTTTCTTCTTTTTTCATTTCTACGTTCTGATATTCTTCGTCCGTCATCGGCAGGAAACACGGACAGGTTTTTGTTTCGAGGTCATAACATGCCCCCGTGAAAGGGGCGGGCGGCAATTCGCGCTGTTCCCATTCGCGGAAGAGATAGTACCTCCGGCATTGGTCACTCAACAGACATAGGTAGCCGCTGCAATGAGCTATATCGTGATTGTAATTCATAGGCTTTGCTTTCCGCTAATTGTTTTGAATGTATTCGGCCAGTTCTCGACCAAGAGCGTGAAATCTGCAAAGACCGGATAATACCAGCCCTGCACTCATGCCGCTATGCCCTTGATTGATGAACATTTGCAACCCCTCTTTCATCCGATCTTCCTTGCTTTTACTCTCATCATTGAGAACGGCAATTAGGTCGAGCCAGCAATCGAGTTCCATCCCATGATACAGGTCTTGCAATCGGATAGGGACGATCTTATCCCAAAACTCCAAATGTTCCTGCGGGATGATGCCTCTTGCACGTTCCCGATATTCCTCTGTCAATTTGGGAATACAGGCCTTAAATTCGGCCTCTTTCCTTTCGTAGTCTTCCCGTTCTTGGCGGAGATATTCATCAAATTCCTGCTTTGTTTTTCTCGTAATCTTGATATAAATATCATCGAGGCTATCGGTCGAGTATGGGGTGCGACCGTTGAACTCTCCATAACACGGAGCGTTCTTTTGCAAGTCCTGATATGCCGCATCAAGCCCTTGTCCTGCACCAAATTCTATTCGTTTCATTTTAGGTATTTGTGATTTTTAATTCATTATGCTGTTTCGCGCAGAAATGCGGGTATTTTGCATTATCTGCCGTCGGCCTTAATGGTGATTAGCTTCGATGTTCCAAAAAGGCATCTTTAAAGTGTTCAAATCTGGCGGTGCGACTCGGGCCGACACCATTCAAAGTAGCTATCCGGCGAGACGAGATCATGTCCACGTCTACATCTTTGTAGTCGTTGTACCAAACACGATCCCGTATGATTAAGTAGCGCAACTCCCTTGCTTCCGGGTTAGCGCTTCGATCCAGCCAATCGCACATTGCGGCCAACGATATAGGACTCCCATTCAGGTAGGACCTCTCATACGCTTCGACCAAGAATTTTGCCCTCTCATATGACGGGAGAGACGGAGGTCCGAACACTCCAATTTCGGCGTACAAATCTTTGTAGAAGAGGAATCTGTGGTACTCAAACATCGTGACAATATTAACCCCGGCCTTTCCCGTAGCGGCCAGCCAGATGGGATCAATCAATATCAGCGGAATGTTTTCGAGACGCTTAACCAGTTCCGGATCGCACATACACTCAATCGTGAGCCTGCATCCCGGCGGCGACTGATTTTCGAACCACTTTGCAAAGTCGCCGAAGGTATGGTGGTCATGCTCCTTCCACTTCGCTTGGGCGTAGTCGATCTCTCTGTTGAGGTCTCGATTCTTGAACGCCCGTAAATAATCACTGCTTTTCATTGCTATTTGGTTTTAAATGAAGGAGGGACCCGAAGGCCCCTCCCGTTGTTCTACTTCACGGCGTCCTTCACCGCGGGTGAGAACTTGAACGAGACGCGGTTCTGGGCCGGAATAGGCACCGACTTACCGCGGCTCATGTCGTAGCCCATACGAGCGGGGCATGCCTTCACGCTGAACGTTCCGAAGCCCTTGAGGGAGACTTTCTCCCCGTTCTTGAGGGCCTCGACGATCTTGTCCATGAACGTCTCACACACCTTGTTCACGACGGTCTTGGTGATGCCCGTCTCTTCGGCGATCTTCGCCATCAATTCGATTTTCTGCATTTTCGTTTTGATTTTTAAGTTGATAGAGTTTTTCTTCAAGGGCTTCTATTTTACCCATGCAGTAGTATATCAGGGCTCCCATTACGATTATAATGGATAGCCATAGTTCATCTAATTGCATGCTTGATAATGACTTGTACGGGCGTAGAGCCCACATAATCTTCGTATTTGAGCGTGCTCGGGTCGATCTGTCCGCCGGGACGAAGGACTCCGTACATGCGAACCTTCTGGATCATCATGCCCCCAATAAGTTCGTTTAAACGCTGTCTTATCCGATCCTCCAGTTCCCGGTACGCCGGATCGGTCTCGATCATCGCGCTACGGGTCTCCCTTGCGTTGATGACCGCGCACCTCGTTCGGTTGATGTACGCCCCTATCTGCTCGTCCTTGATGCCCGGAACGATCTCTTGGAGTATCTGGATGATAGCGTATCGCGCGAAGAACCGCTCGGTCGTTCGGCGCTTATCGCGTACATCCGACATCCGGAGGTCGCACTCGATCTGGACGGCCCGGTCAAGGCAGATCACCTTCTCATTTTCCTCCAGCCTCATAGCGGTCGAAGTGGATGTAGGGGAGTTGATTCGGTAGGAATTTCCATGCCGAGCGCGGAAGTGTGAACTTCGCCAGACCAGCGGCCATAGCCAAGATCAGGAACTTCTCCATGACCATCGGCTCTCCGGTCCACATCGTACCGTCGCGGCGCGTTGCGAGGAGCGAGAACGGCCCGGATAGATCGAAGAACTCGTCGGGGAGGTCGTCGATCATCTTCCCGATCTCAGGAAGGTGTTTCTGGAACTTCTTGCGGTAGATGAACTGGACCCCACTGATGGAATCCACGATGATGTCCGGACCCTTCGGCTTCTCGCCGATAGGGTAGGCACATTCGGCGAACAATTCGTTCACCCGGTCGTATTCGAGATTATACATAGCGATTGAATGATAAGTGATCGAGAGAAACTCCACCGACGACGTTTTCCACGCGAACAACCCAGTCGCCGGAGCCAAGTTGCCACGGCATGCCGCGGAACTTGGTCTTGACTGGCTCGCTGTGATCACTGTCGGAGATGTAGTGGTAGTAGTAAACGTCCGCGCCGGGCACTACCTCCTCCGGCCGTATGCCGAATTTCTTACTGCACATTGTCGCTGACTCTTTTGAACTCAGACGCAAGAATCTCTTCGAAGTCGGTTAGGTCGCCGATCCAGCCGAAGTCAACGCACACGACCATATCCCCATGATCGTGAGCAAAACCGGGGGTGAATATCTTCGTTTCGATACCCACAGCCGAGGATAGCTCGTGTTTGTACACCGTCGGAATCGTTTCGAGTTCGGTCTTGATGCGTTTATACTCAGGGCTCTTGGTGTCGAGTTTGTAGTGGTTCTCGCCCCGAACCTTCTTCCAACCGACTTTCGCCTCTTCCGATGTGAACATCACCGGGAGCACGTTCGGGCTGTAAAACACCCCGCCAAAATGTTTGTAGGTGGCGATGCCGAGTTTGGTCAGCACCTTCTTCTGAATTTCGAAGACGCGATCTCGCTTCTCTTCGAACTCAAGTACCCGCTTCCACGTCGGAGAGCCGGGTTTCACTTTGTAGTACATGTCCATGACCTTTGCTTTTTTAATGATTTCTTACTTCGATTCGATTTTTCATAGCTCTCCTATGCTTTTAGCGATACCTACGACATCGCCGAGGCTTTCTTTCGCTATCTTGAGTCCGTAATGAGCGATAACACCAGCCAGCAGGATAGCCGTTCCGATTCGGAAGTCGTACCCGTCGTTCGCCCACTCCTTGGTCTCGTTTAGTTCCTCTTCGGTCTTGATCTGGGCGACCGGGACCGGGTTCGGGTAGCCTTCCAACGCCACGAATACCGGACTGATGTTCGCCTCGACTACATACCAGTGCTTGTTCTTGGTCCAGAACACCGTCTGGCCGATCTTGAATTTACTCTGCATCGTTGTATTCTAATACTCGTTTGACTGCAATTTTGTGCCACTTTCCGCCGCGAGGCCGTTCGATTTCCACTTCATTGAAGTGGTCGGCGATCTCAGCCAGCGACCAGCCCTTGCGCTGTAACGCGAGGGCGTACTTCTTTGCTTCGACCATGCGCGGGTCCACAACCCGGTTCTCGGCGATCCGCTCCATCCGGCGAGCCAGTTGATCCGGAGACATCGGCCCGCGCTGGGGTCGTGGATTCCCGAGCCTCGTTACCCGGCGCCCGGCCTTGGAAATAAAGAAGCCCTGCTCCTTGAGTTGCCTCTTCCGGACGCCGAGTGCCGACTTTGTTCGGCCCGAGATAAGTTCGCGCTCTGTCTGAGCCAAGCCGATAGCGAGGCAAAAGGTGATCGTTGTCGCCTCGGGGTAGTCTATCGCCAGCAGATCGACCCCCGTGTTGCGCAAATACAGCGCGTACTCCGCATCACGGGAGAGTCGATCCAGTTTGGCGACGATCAAAGTTGCACCTTCACGCGCGGCCAATTCCATCGCGCGACGAAGGCCCGGTCGGTTCCGATCCTTTCCACTGCGAATGTCACGGAACTCGCCGATATTCTGCCCGTGTGTGCGGGCAATATATTCGCGGCACTGATCGAGTTGGGCTTCCAAACCGAGGCCGGATCGCCCCTGCTCTTCGGTGCTCACGCGAGTGTAGATGCAATACTTTTTCATGTGCTATAAATATGGTTTACAACATAGGGAAGGCACTCCTCGAAAGACTGCATTTTGGCGCATATATCGTCCTTGTGAGGACAGCCGAGACATTTCCCTTGCTGGGCATAATCCTCCATCACAACGCGCCGAAAATCATCTTGCGTGAGGCCATCGTCATAGCCAGCATCCCGAACGACCATCAGGCATGATAGGTGTGCCTTCCATGTGTATATCTCACCGTTATCCTTGATGGTCTGGATGTTGTATTTCTCCCCCTTTTTGATCTCGCCGGAGCAGAAATTACAGACGTGATCCTTTCGCGCGACGACGTTGTTATCAGCAAGCACTTCCATCCTTCTCTCTGGTTACGGCTTGCATCGCCGCGATCTTCATGCCGTTGATCTTTTGGTGTTGCATTCCGAGTTCGATTCCGATGATAATGAGTAGTTGATCTCGGCGGTTCGGCTTCACTCCGATGTTCTTCTCCAAAACGCCCAGAATGATCTCGGAGGCTTCGGTCATAAGCGCGATGCGGTTGTTTTTCTTCTCGAAGGCTTTTTTCGCCTCCTCTATTTCGTTCCACATCTCCGCCCACCTTTCCTCGTCGAAGTAGTCGCCGAGCATAGCCTCAACGAAGTTCATGTTCTTGTGATCCCAGCGTGCCGTAGCAAGCCAGTCGAAATTCTTTTTCATGTTATTCGAATATTTGAAGTACAGCCACCGCGGTGGACTGGTTCGTGATACCCGTGATCCGGGCCCGACATTTGGAGCCGTAGGGGATGTAGACACAACCATCGGGCATACATGTGATACGGGCTATCGTCCCGTTCGGGAGTTCCGCCATAGGCCACTTCTTCGTATCGTCGAAGGGGTTCTGGATGGCCGTGACGAGAATCTCGGAGCCGACGCGGTACGGCCCGTCGCCGGAGTCTCCCTCAAACTCGTGCGAGCCCATAACCGAGGGTGCGGCGGGGGGGGGTGGTACTTTTTTCTCTTTGCGTGGCCGAAGAATATTCTGACCCATTGCGATGCTGACGAAATAGCCAGCCTTTTTCGCGTTGTCGAAATCGCGTATGAACCACCAGATGCCCAGCACCCGGACGTAGGCGGCCCATTTACCATTGTGAAGTCTTCTCTCGAATTTCATCGTCTAAGATATTTTTAATGTATTTGGGAAACTTTTTCTTGTGGGGAGAATCCCATGCCCCGTTCGTTATTGTTACCTCGTAGGCTTTAACTCCTCGGTGCACCGCAAATGACTTGTCACCTCTGCACACATACCACTTTTTATTGAGGTCATACCCGAGTTTTACGCATACGACGCTGATCTCGTCTCGCCTGAATTTGAGGTCCTGAATACCGTACATTGAATTGCATCTCAGTACTATATTTGCAGGCCCGACAGAAATCACTTCGCCCGAATATGGGATTGAGTGCTCGTTTACCATGATTCGCTTTCCTAAAAATCGTTTCATTCCAGTAATTTATTAAGCATTAGCGGCTCTGTTTCGCGGAGCCGTGCCGCGGTTATTTGTGTTTGCGACGTTCCGAGGCGCAATACGCCCCGATGACATACTTGTCCATACCGATATAGCTTTTCGATCTGGATGTCAGTGAGAGTTTTTCCGTAGAACGATCCAGAGAACAGAATCCAGTCGTGGCATATCTTCACCCAGCCGTTCTCTTCCAGCCAGCGATCCGGATTCCGCATCTCTTTGACTGGAATCTTTTTGGACGCGAGCAACCGTTCGGCGATGTTGAGGTGGAGCAGGTTTCCCGTGCTCCCGTTGAGGCCGTAGAAGTCGCCATCGGGCGACAGCCACCCGGCGTCGTACCCCTCCGTGATCTCCACGGGCTCCAACTCGGTTTTGTGGTACTCTTCTATTCTCATTTCGTTCTCCATAAACTCCGACAGCCGTTGCTTCTGGAAGTCCTGCTTCCGGATGGAAGCCTCTACTTCGGGATAGGAGCACGCGAGGGAATCGAGGATCGTTCGTACACGAAGAACGGAATCGGAAAAGAGCACTCGGGACGTGTTCAGCGCATCGCACATCCATACGATAACCTCGTACACTTCGCCAACCCTTACAAAGAAGCCGTTCGCTCCCTCTATCGCTCCCTTGATCTGCTCTACCGTACCGGAGCGAGGATTATCGAGAATACCTGCGTCCGTATCTCCGGAAATGTAGCTGACAAGTTCCGGGTATCGCACCGTGAACTCGAACTTGCCGCCAGCGTCCGCGATCTCCTGCCGAATACCCTCAAGGCTTTTCACCCACTCCTTCGCTTCCTCCTCCAGATGGATGCGCTGTTCTCTGATCCAGTCGTTGAATTTTCCTCCGGCTCCGGGCGTGCCCGTTACCTCCTGCGTCGCCTCGTCTTCGCCGAGGATGATCTTGCCGTCCAAAATATCTACGGCCATGCCTTCGGTGCACCCCGGTAGAGACTTGGTGATGATTTCGACAGCCTCTCGCGGATTGTATTTTTCCGTCAACTTCTCCCACGCAATCCGCTGGAGCATCTGGCCGAAGCCCTTACCTATCGTGAATGTTAATCCTCCTTCCATGACGCAAAGATAAATGTTTAATTTTTAATTTGCAAGTTAAAACTCCCTTATTATAATACCTTTTCCTTTACGCCACCCTTACGACGACGCCCTTGTGTCGGTCATCATCCCGGTTGAAGGACATGAAGTGCGTATCGTTGATCTCCAATTTGATGATCTCGTCGATCTCGTCGGCCAGCGCATATTTGAACTCATAATCGTTGTTGTCGCTCACTTCGTCGCCCAAAGCGAATTTGTGCTCCGAGAAGGACATTGAGTCTGCGTCCCACCACTTCGCCACGAAGCGGCGGCTGAGCAGTTCGTTGTTGTTGATGTAGCTTAAAAACGTTGCCATAATTTACTCGATTCTTGTGATGTAACCGACCGTCCGGTTGTCATCGGGGTTATACATAAAGGTGATGCCGCCTCCGGGCAACATGTAGATCAGTTCGTCGATGTGGGTCTCGATGTACTTGCGCATCATCGGGTCTTCGCACGGATTCGATAGCTTGAACTCGTACCTCACATTGGCCCGTTCCTTCGGGTCGTTGTAGTAGGCGACGAATATTCTCTCTTCGACAACAGTCTCGATGATGGATTTCTGCACCGAAAACACTTTTCGCACCTTGATCGTTCCGATCGCGTTATTTTCGATGGTGGTGATTGTGGCACTATCGTCGCCGTACAGCCGAACCCAGCCGCCTATCGGTCGGGTGTTGCTAAACTCGATATTTCCAACCACGGCCCAAAGTTCTCCGGACCGGCTTAACCCCAGCAAGCGGTCGGTCCTGCTGGGATGGAAGTGCATGATTTCTCCGTTGAATTTCATTGTCTCACCTTTTTAAATGGTCCTTGTTCGTTTTCTACAAGGTCGATTCTGAACGGGTAGCCCTTCTTGCCGCTCCATAAGAACCGAAGACAGCGGTATTTCGGGCCCATAAAAACCGTGTCTCCCTCGATTTTGTTCACCCGCAGGATGACCTCCTCGGGCAAGCACATATAAGTATCTCCTACTTTCATAGTTATCCTCGTTTAAACGATCCTCCCTCCTTTTCGAGTTGCTCCTCGATAAATTTCACCGGAAAGGGGTAGCGTCCATGATCCGACAGATACCCATACATGCTCCTGCACGTCGGGTCTTCGGGTCTCAGGTACGCTGTAAAATACCCTTTCCGTTTCTCTACGATCTCCTCGACCCGGAGCCGGGTGTTGGTTATCGTGTGAATATAAACATCTCCGATTTTCATTTTTTCCCGTCGTAGTTGCCGAAGAGTTCCGACCCGAAGGTCAGGAACGCGACGGCATAGATTAAGATTGTCAGCATATATTTAGAATTTTATTGTCCAGATGTCGAGGTCGTCCGAGCAGTAGGTATGCCGCATCTTGCCACCCAAAAATTCCACGGCCTCCATATAGGGACCCGTCCCGATGGCTCCCTGCCAGTAACGCCCGTAGTCGCCGATGCAAATGGCACACGGGACTCCTACCCACCTGCCCTTACCACGCGAGGTGTAGTACGGCCCCATTTTCTCCGCCCGACGCCGAACTTTTGCCGGAGTCAGTCGCCAGATCATGCCCTTGAAAAAGGCGTTGAAGACGTAGGAGAGGGCCTGCGAATGCTTGTCGTACCCGCAACCGATCACGACCGGAGAGGTGTAGTGATGCCACTCTTCGTTCTCGGTCTTTACCTTTGCCTCGGCGGTGCAGGTCGATCCCCATGTGCGGTTTTTTCGCCATCTTACGACGATTTCAGCGCACTTCACGTTCATCTGGGACTTCTCCTCATTTTCTTTCTCTTTACGGCTCAAATCGGCCTTAAATTTGTCTATCGCGGCCCGGATCACCGTGTCGCTCTTGATTCCGGTAAGTTTGCGGACGCTGGGGACCGTCAGTCGGCGGCCCTCGATGTTCAGCGTCTTGATCGCTTGATTCAGTGTCATAGTTTTGTCAGTTTAAATGTGTAGTACTTGTCGAAGGTCACGGTCGCGGTGTTGCCTTCAATGCTCAGTTCGTAATGATGCGACACTTCGCCATATTGCATGGCCTCCTCGTAGTCTTTTGCTATCACGGGACCGGGAAGTATTCGTTGGCGGCAGAAGTAGTCCAGATACCGTCGCCACGCGATCTCTGGCGGGAACTTGTCCGGACTTTGGATGGCAAGGTTCGAAAGAAAACCCTCGTAATTGTTACCCCACGTCTTGCCGAAGATAGGAGTGTCCGTCCTCGGGTTCACCGCCGTGAAGCCTTCCAGTTTCCAGCCCGAAATCGTGAGGTAGCGGTCGATGATTCTGTACCCTTGCCAGACTTCTACACGCTTGCAGAAGTTCACGTTCGTCCGCCGCTCGATGATTCGTTTCATCGCCGTTCGTATTTCGGGAACCGCCCGGTGTGCGTGATGATGTAGGGGACGTTGATGTCCTCGATCACGTCGAACTTCACCCACGTCCGCAGGTTTTTGCCGAGCCAGTAGACCCGTGCCCGCTTCTTATCGTTGTCGATCTCCACGACCTCACCGATCCGGCCGACAACATAATCCCCTTTGCTCCGGACAACTTTCTGCCCGATCTCTACATGTTGCATAGTATTGAATTTAAAATTTCGTTTGCTTCTTTCTCCTCCGCCGCCCGTACAGCGGCGCGGTATTCGGGCCATTTCCGGTCGGCGAAGTCCTGCACGGTCTCCGACACCTTGTCGATGCCCTTGTAAATTTCCTTCGTCTTGTTGAGGCTCACCCGGTTCCCGAAACACTTGAAGCACTTCATCTGTAAGTCTTGCGTGTTTCGAAATGCCGGGATGTACTCCTCGATGTGTCGCTCGTCCCCTACCTCGACGTAACCGAATCGGTCGCCATCGCGGTAGAAGTGCAGGAACTTGAAACGCCAGTTGTAGTTGCTTGCTCGGATGTCGGTGCACTCTTCCGGCAATATAATGAACCTTTTCATGGCATAAGAAAGTCTGCCGCGAGGATCATCTCCTCCATGATGTATGAATCGCCGTTGTCCGCCAAAAACGCTTCGACGGCCGCCTCTTCGATCTCGGAGTGCTCCCACGATTCGGAGCGGTATATTTTAAGTCTCAGTGGAATATACTCACCTTGTTTGGTCTGCTCCCGGTTGATATATCGGGTGTATTTGTCGTCTACATCCTTGACCCGGAGACGCTCGAAACGCTTCTCGATCTTGTTGTGCCGCATGAAGGTAATACGGTGGGAGTCTACACACGTCCACGACCCCAAATCGGGCTGGAACTTGTAGCAGAACCCTCCGGTAGGCTCTTTGAAGACTTCGACCTTTGCGTTCGCTCGTTTCGCCACCGCGACCGCATAAGGGACCCACGAATTCCCCTTGCAGGTCACGAAATGTTCCGTCGCCGCGTACACTTCGATACCGACGTACCGCATTCGTTCGATTATGAACTCCTGCTCTTTTTTAGAAAATGTCATGGTAGTAGATTTTGAGTTCGGCTCCAAAAGATTCTACTTTCATACCCTTTGAATTTGGCCGAGGCTGACAATATATTGTATGTCGCAGATCGGCGTGATAAGTTCGTAAATCGGTTCATGCCAGTTGTTTCCGGTTCCGTAGAAGCCGTTGAAGGTGAACCGGGCCCCGTGCATCTTTGCCCACTCCAACGCCTTCTCCTCCGAATTCGAAAAGGGGTTGTTCTTACGCTCGGCACCCCTCGGTGTCCGGTACTTGTCCCACAACCATGCGAACCCCTTTTGTGCCTGCTCATAGCTGACCGGGATCGGGTTCTCGATCTGGATTCGCTCACCCCGGTTGCGCCTCCGTTTCAGGAGCAAAATTTCGTTTTCGTTGATCCAGCCCCGCTCCTCGGCGGCGGCGATGATCTTCTCATTCGTCTGTTTCATCGTTCAGTTCGTTGTTAAGGTCGATTAATTCTTTGAATGTCTTGAGGTTGTCGAGGACCCAATCCCCGATCTCGCTCCACTGCTCGCGTCGATGTGCTTCACGGCCTCCTCCCGAGTATCGAAGAGGCGGCCGTCGTTGGTCTCGTATTTAGCGATCCTTTTTATAGATGTCGTTGTATAGTTCGTCGATCAACAAATCCAGCCCGTACACTTGAAAGACGAAGCCCCCGCCGAATACTCGGCCGCGGTACTTACGCCCTCCATGCTTGTTCGCCATCCGGCGGGCCGATTCCATTTTATCGCAATGGTCGCCGGGGTGATCCTCGTGGACCAAATCGAGGAAGTGGATAATAAAGCGCGGGTTTCCGTAAACGTCGCGCGTTGTGTACATGCCGCCGCTCTTAACGGTTCGGCGATATTCTTCTCGTGTCATGTTTTTCTGCTCTTATTTCGAAACCGCTCCGGTAAATCGTTTCCTCGCCTTCTGCCATTCGGTAGTCGGCGGCTCCTACTTGCGTACCGTTCACAAAATAGGAGACATAGCCGTGTCCGGTGCGGGCCTTCAAATCGCTTACGGCCTCGCGGATGCTTGTGTATGCCTTCATACTACTACCATATATCCGAGCCGGGTTCGAATCCATCCGCGCTGGCTCTTAGGCGCGGCGGCCAAAATGTCTTTCATGTCTTGTTCGTCGATCCGGACCACTCCGTTCACGAGCGGTTTCCCCGCCGCCCGGTCGAAAATCCGATATCTCTTCGGGTCCACCGTGATGACATAGTTCCCGGTGTCGATGGTGAAGTGATCGCGCCCGAACTCCAGCGCTTCGCGGCCGAAGTCCGCCTGCCAGCGGCTTTTACCGATGTCGTATACAAATACCATTTTCGTAAAATTCAAATTCGTTATTCTCCGCGAACTCCGCGAAATATTCTTGGCTTTGCGTATATTTGACGTCTTCACAGCACGCCGAGAAAAACGCCTCTAAACACTCCTCGATGACGTTGCCGAAAACCTTGCCTTCGGTCGGTTGTTTGGCCGGGCCGAGGATCACGTCGTCCAAATAAAACCCGGTCGGCTCGAAGAGGGAAAGGCGGTGCCGGATATATTCATTATCCGTTATCTCTTCGTCCCCCTCGTTTTTCGCCCGCCACCGAAACGAATGGCAGTAGGAATTGTATACATACTCCGTCACCTCGATTCCGAAGGCAGTACAGAACGCCTCCAACGTGCGGCGGTTGTCGGCCTCGAACGCATAGTCGGGTTCCCACGCCTTGTAAGCCGTGGCCTTCGCCTCCTCCGAAAGTTCGGAGTAGCTGTAAATCGTTATCGTTTCAGTGCGCATCGTTTCGATAGTTTAAAGTGTGTGTAATTGCGTGCCCGTAAATACTTGACCGCCTCTTTCTCTTCTGCCTCCGTCGCCGGGCGGGTCTCGCGGCGGTAGTATTCTAATCCGGCTTCGAAGTGATCCCCTCCGACCTCTAAAGCGGAAATTAGGCCGTTTCGTTCCATACCAAAATACACCTCGACTGATTCGGTCGCCTTGTGTACCCGAACCACAACCCGCCGATATTCCCCGCCGACGAAAACCCCGTTTTCGCCCTTTCCGATGATGTCTCGGCCATCCGGGGTCCGGGCTGTGTAGTAGCCAGCGCCGTGGCATAGAACCCACTCCGACCGCTCGATTGCCTGCTGTTTAGCCTCTTCGAATGTCATAAAGATAACCGTTTTTTGATTGCTTTCCTTAATTCGACCTTGTTTTTCGCCTCTATTCGGTCAAAAAACCCGTCCAAATCCTCAATATAGGCGGACGTGTCGAGGTGGCGCCCGATAACGTGCGGCCCTAATTTCACATTCCAGTCGCGCGTTAACACAGCCCGGTAATACACCGCCGGAAGACGGTACATTGCCTTCAAGCCGTTCAACTCAGCCAAATTCGCCGAAGTCAGTAGGTAGTATTCGCCCGTCTTTGGGTCGATACAAAGCCAGTACCCGACGCGACGATCCCGCCACGCCTTCACACCCTTCGTTACCGCGTTTTTCAGTGTCATAGAAAATACTCGTTTAATACCCGTGCGCAATCCTCCGGGCTTTCTATGACCTCCGCCGCACCGCCGCCCGGAAAATAGACGGCGGTCCCGGCTTCGATGTTACGATCCACGCGACCGGGAACGCGCCCCGTTTCGCAAAGTGCTGACATGTAATTAGTCACAAGATTGACCACTTTTTTCATTCCCTTGTCCATAGCTACACGAATTTGACTTGCCCGTTATACTCAAGCGTTACCGCCTCTTGTTTCATTTCGTCGCGTATTTCGGTCGCTAACTGCATGACCTCTTCGAAGTGCTCCCCGAAGGATTCCGGGGTGCAAAAAGCGTACACGATAGTCACGCTTTCGACCACAAGCGAACCCGAATTCGACACCCAACCACCGACCGCCGGAGTTGAGGTACAGCCCCCGAACCACTCCGAAAATTTGGTCATAACTTTGTTTACGAATTCTTTGTTATCGGTCGGGACATTAACGTCCGTGGTGCTGGGAACATAAATTGCGACCTTTGCGTTAAGGTCAAATTTGAAATTTTTCATAATTCACTGGTTACGATTAATGACATAATAAGGGCTCCTAAAAAACACAATAAAAAGAAAATTTCAGCAACCCGGCGGCTATTCCATTTCATAGATAAAAATAAATTGGTTTTCAGTCTGGACACACGCTACCGGGGTGTCCTTGATTTTGGCTATAAGGTCGCGCCCGTCCTCGGAATCGCCCCAAACAGCCGCCATGTCGGAGCCATTAGGGATCGTGCCGAACAGTATCGAACCCCCAAAAGTCGCACCGTCAACGATCGCGTCTTTGGAGAAAAGGGCGTACGCGTCATTGCTGATGCCCAATTCTGCAACAGCCGAAAGAAAATAAAATGCTTTCATAATAGTGTGGTTTAATGGTTTAGAGGTCCGGCGCGGCAAGCGAACCGCAGGCGTTGCCGCCTCAATTCTGAATTAATCCGGACCAAATATTACAACCTCTTTCGCTCTCCGGACGCGGGTTGTTTGCGTCCTTTCTTGCCTCGGTGACTGGTGTAATGCCTATGCCGATATCTCTCGCGGTCGTCTGTATTTCAGCTCCGCGGCCCTTTCGTACAATCACACGCGGGCAACGCTCGGGGTTGTTCGGGTCCCTATCCCTGCCATGCCTTTTTCGTCGTATCGTGACGGGTGCGGCATGGTTTCCAACGTCCACGGTTTCGGCCCCGTGGCGGGCTTGTCGGCTTTCCGTGTGCATCATGTGCGGGCCGGAAATGTGTAGGGCGGCAAGGGCTTCGATAGTGTTAGTATCGCGGTTTAGCGAAATGCCGTTTTCAATTCCTCGTGTGTTGCGGATGCGTGCCCGGCGTGCCTAAGAACTAAGGCGGGACCGAAGCGAGGCGGGCGGAAAGTCTTTGAAAGAACGTGCAACGCCTTTGGGTGAGTTGCTGGTGCAAAGATAAAACGCGATTTTCAAATATGCAAGAGCACTTAGTAAAAATAATCCAAATTGAACAGCATTTGCCGTTGCGAACCCGATTTTGTGGAGAATATGAACAATTTTTGGGGCTTTGCGTGTTTTATGCTGATTTTAGGCAGGGTTCAATACTTGAACATGCCCTATTTCGCACGGAAACGCCCTAAATTTCGACGATCTCCCAAAGACGGGCAACTATACCACCCCGGAGGAGATCGGCGAAATGCGTGAATTACAGCAAGTTACAACAACGGGTCGCGGAAACGCAAAAAGATGCCGATTTTACCGCGTTGAACTTTTGAACGGGGGCAAGTACCGGACGCGGGGGGAAATGCCGCCAAATCGCCGGAAATGGGGCAAAGATGGCAGGAGCGGCAAGGGTGGGAAAGTGGAGGAGCAAGAGCAAAGCAGGTGGAAAATATTTATTAAATAAAAAGCCTAAAATAAGCAAAGGCGGGCGAAAGGGTGGATTTGTGGGTATAACTGCGAAAAATGGAAACATGACGAAAGCGGGTGATTTTAGGCTATTTGCGGCGCGTGGTGTTTCCTTTTTCGTGGGTAAAACTTTCCTTTTCTTTCCTTTTCTTTCCTTTTTGCCTCTAAAAGGAAAGCAATAATATATAGCAAAAAATATATAAAATATAGCAAATTTGGACAAACCTCTGAGAATCAAGGAGTTATTTGTAACTCCTTGATTATCAAGGCTTTAGAGGGGGTCAAAATGGCCGTTTTCGCCGTTTCGCATTTGTTTTCAAGGGTTTGCAAAATACGCCATAAATTCGACCTAACTAACGTTATGTGAATTGTAACGGCTCTAAAAAGCGATTGCGGGCCGCGTAAACAAAAACGACTAAATCAGCCCCGTGCGCATTGTAGCCGCGATTTTATGGCTGTTTGTGTGTTGACTTACAGCGCGAAACGATCCGGGGGCGGGGGCCCGCATAGGGGCGGGGGGGGGTCCATCGCGGTCCCCAGTCCAAAAAGTGGACTCTGATGTATTAATTTTTTTTTTTAAAAAATTAGTAAAAATTTTTAATAATTATAACTCATTTATTATCAGCAATTTACGTTTTTTTTATGTTTAAACATTATTTAAAATATTTTAAAAACGTAAAAAAAAACTCCCGAGACACTGAAAAGAAAAATCCAATTCAACAATCGCATCAAACTTACTGATATACAGTACATTACTATCGAACATACCTCATTATCCTTTTAACTCCGTATTTTTAGTGAAAAAAAAACTTCAAAATATTTTTCTGTATAGTTACCTGTATAGTTGCTCATAACTTGCTCTGTATCAGCTATTTACAAAAATATAAATTGGAATATTTTAATAAATGGCCTCGGACAAAAAACTAAAGTCCCTATTATCAGTACTTTAGCTTATTGGAATTATTTTCCAAAAAAAAAAAAAA
>OLOO01000179.1_pt1 | contig 67438 bp, 57 predicted proteins | sample 1672621 | NCBI WGS metagenome assembly OLOO01 (sample SAMEA3136706, study PRJEB25190) | human gut metagenome | biome: human gut; feature: human-associated habitat; material: faeces | place: Austria | collected 2013 | reverse complement strand
TGCATGTGTTAAGCACGCCGCCAGCGTTCATCCTGAGCCAGGATCAAACTCTCTGTAAAAGTGTTTGATGTCTCAAGACAACCAACTAGCTTAGTTATCTCTCGTCATTACTGTTATAAAAAGTTCATTCTATTGAATGATGATTCGTTAAGAATTTTCGAGAATCGTATGTGTTTCACTGTTTAGTTATCAAGGTACTTTGTTCCGCCGTCTCTCGACAGCTCATCTAGATTATCACATTCATCAGTGCTTGTCAAGTACTTTTTTATTTTCTTTTCGAAGCTTTTATGATGTTTGTGCATCGCTCTCAGGCGACTTGTCTACTCTATCACATCCATACTGGATTGTCAACAACTTTTTTGTTTTTTTCAAAACTTTTCAAATTGTGTGTTCAAAAGAATCAATTCTTTGTGACAGCTCAGTTAGAGTACCACTTTCTACACAGACTGTCAACCGTTTTTTGAATTTTTTTATTTCTTATTTTCCAGCCCCTATTCTCTAACTGATATCATTCATTTCACGATACTCTTTTGGGGTCACTCCATAACGCTTTCTGAACTGTCTGTTAAAATTAGAAAGGTTGGTAAATCCGGCATCCTGAGAAATGTTCAATATCTTGTCGTCGGTTTTCTTCAGTGCCTCTGCCGCCACCGCCAGTCTTCGCTCATTCACATAGGCGATCAGACTTAATCCCGTCATCTTTTTGAACCAGCGCATAAAATGGCTGTCACTCCATCCGCAGAACTTTGCCATCTCTCCAACTGTAAGATTTTCATCGATATTTTTTTCTATCTTATGCAGCACCATTTTCAGTTGCTCCCGATCCGGTGAAGACACTTCTTTTACAGACGGATATTTTCTTATAAGAAGAAAGAGCAGTTGAAGAACTGCCGCCTTTACTCCCAGTTCATAGCCTTTTTCTCTGGACGCACATAGGCCTTCCATCTGGCTCAGGCATTGTTTCAGGACATCATAGCCTTCCTCCTGCTCCTGAACACAGATTGGCGGAAGCAGTTTACCGGCTGCAAGAGGAACCAGAAATTCACCGGCACAGAGATCTGCTGCCCCTGCCCCCAGAAAATCCACTTCAAAAATAATGTTTTCATATTCCATAGAAGAACCCTTTGTTTTATACAATGCATGAAGCGTTCCCGGAGGAACCACAAAAATATCTCCCGCCTTTCCCTGAAACAGACCTGTCTCCAGCTGAATCTCTCCTCTTCCTTTTTTGACATAGATCAGTTCCATTTCTTTATGCCAGTGAAGAGAAACTGACGGAAAATCCAGCGGGATTGTACACGGATAGATATTAAACGGAAACAGTTTGCTCCCGTGCTGTTTCTTTTCCTGATATTTCTGATCTTGTTCTTTTTCCATAATATTTTTTCTCCGTTATTTTTCTCCATTATGATAGGATAGTATTAGTATTTGCAAGATTTTTACAAGAAACGACAAAGAATATGTGATATAAATATAAGCATAACATAGTACAAGATGTTTTCTGACAACCAACCTAAACCTCGTAACTGTTCATGGAAAGGAATCTCCGGGATTCTCGGGATATTGCTCTGTGAACAGTTACAAAAATCTTTTATCTATGTATATGAAAGGAGTGGCTCACATGAGTGAAACCATGACAAATAAACTTAACGATCTTTGCAAAAAAGACATCAAAACTGCTTCCAATGAGGAACTTTATCACGCACTTCTGAAACTTGTTGATGAAAAAAGTCAGCAGCAGGTTCACAGCGTAACCGGAAGAAAGCTTTATTATATCTCAGCAGAATTCCTGATTGGAAAGCTTCTGTCCAACAACCTTATCAACCTCGGACTCTACGATGATGTAAAAGAAGCCCTGGCTGCTGCCGGAAAATCTCTGGCGGATATCGAAGAACAGGAACCGGAACCGAGCCTTGGAAATGGCGGTCTCGGACGACTGGCAGCCTGCTTCCTTGACAGTCTTGCAACTTTAAATCTTCCTGGCGACGGTGTAGGACTTCGCTACCATTGCGGTCTTTTTCACCAGAACTTCAAAAACAATATCCAGAATGAAACCCCTGATTTCTGGCTGACTGATGCCTGTGCGGCTCAGGCTACAGACACTGTTTTCCCAGTATCTCTGGCAGGAAAGGAATACTCTGCAAGACTTTATAAGCTTCCTGTTACAGGATATGAGGGAAGAACCAACACCCTGAATCTTTTTGACCTGGACACTGTTGATGAATCCGTGATCGGTGAAGGAATCTCCTTTGACAAAAAGGACATTGCCAAAAACCTGACTCTTTTCCTCTATCCGGATGATTCCGACGAAGACGGACGTCTGCTCCGTATCTATCAGCAGTATTTCATGGTTTCCGCCGGTGCACAGCTTATTCTTTCTGAATGTATCGCAAGAGGATGTAATTATCACGATCTCGCTGACTATGCTGCGATCCAGATCAACGATACACACCCGAGCATGGTGATCCCGGAACTGATCCGTCTGCTTATGCTTCATGATATCGATTTTGAAGAAGCAGTGCAGATTGTTACAGATACCTGTGCTTACACAAACCACACAATCCTTGCCGAAGCCCTGGAAAAATGGCCGAGACATTATCTGGAGAACGTTGTTCCGCAGCTTATGCCGATCATCGAAAAGCTTGATGCTGTGGCTAAGGAACGAACCGAAGACGCCTCCCTGGCAGTCATTGACCAGAACCAGGTTGTTCATATGGCACACATGGATATCCATTTCTCACATTCCACAAATGGTGTCGCAGCTCTCCATACACAGATTCTCAAAGAGAGTGAGCTTGCCGGATTTTATCATCTGTATCCTGAGAAATTCAACAACAAAACAAATGGTATCACCTTCCGTCGCTGGCTCCTCAAATGTAACCCGGCTCTGACCTGTGAAATTGAGAGTCTGATCGGCAGTGGATTTAAGAAGGACGCTTCAGAACTGAAGAAACTCCTGGCATATACAGATGACCAGAACGTACTTCAGAAGCTCTCCGAGATCAAGAAACAGAACAAAGAGGCACTTGCCGCATGGCTTCTTCAGAAACAGGGCGTAAAGCTTAATACAAATGCCATGTTTACGATCCAGTCCAAACGACTTCACGAGTATAAACGCCAGCAGCTGAATCTTCTGTTCCTGATCCATCAGTATCTGGAGATCAAAGCCGGACACACACCTTCCGTTCCGCTGGTAAGTATCTTTGGTGCCAAAGCAGCTCCGGCATATATCATCGCCAAAGACATCATCCATGGACTCCTCACCCTTTCTCAGGTGATCGAGAATGACCCGGAAGTTTCCAAATGGATGCAGCTTGTCTTTGTAGAAAACTACAATGTTTCTGCTGCTGAGATGATGATCCCGGCATGTGATCTCTCCGAGCAGATCAGTCTTGCTTCCAAAGAGGCATCCGGAACCGGAAACATGAAGTTCATGCTGAACGGTGCCCTGACTCTCGGAACTATGGACGGTGCAAATGTAGAAATCTCCGAAGCAGTTGGAAATGACAACATTTATATCTTTGGACAGAGCAGCAAACAGGTCATCCACCGCTATGCAGCAGGCGACTACTGTTCGAGAGACTGGTACGAGGCAGACCCGAATCTTCACCGTGCGATCGACTTCCTTACAGGTAAGGAAATGCTTTCCTTCGGTGATGAAGAACACCTGAAACGTCTCCAGAATGAGCTGATCGGCAAAGACTGGTTCCAGACTCTTCCGGATTTCAACGCCTATGTAGTCCGTAAACAGCAGGCAATGGCTGATTACGCTGCTGACCAGGAGAACTGGAGCCGCAGAACTCTGATCAATATTGCAGAAGCCGGATTCTTCTCTTCTGACAGAACCATCGCAGAATATGACAACGACATCTGGCATCTCGGAAAATAATTTTCGAAAAATAAGTTATTGAAAAACAGAGAGGAAGTGTAAAGATTTCCTCTCTGTTTTTTATTTTCCCGAATTGGATTTTCGGATCTGCTGTGTCAGTTCCTCCCCGCCTTCTTCGTACCACGTTTTTACAAACTCGTCAAAATAGCTGACTGGCTTCACACCCATAATGATCTGGATGAAGCTGTTTTTTTCAAGCTGCAGAAGAGATTTTGGAACTTCTCCGTCGCTGTCATCCAGGTATTTGCTCTTTACCGACCGGTAATTTCCATCCAGCAGTCTTCCTACTGCCACAAGCCTGGATTCATATGCGCCCAGTCTTCTGCTATCTCCGATTCTCCATGAATATATTTTTCTGCCGCATTATAGTATGATTTTGCAATCTCGCTGAGAGTACTTTCCTGACGCTGTCCACTCATCACAGCCAGTATATCCTTTGTGATCTGGAAAGTCGCCTCATTATAATCAACGTTTATGACCAACGGCCTGGCTGTCGGATCTACATTCAGTGCAAAATATTCATTTACCTCATCTGCATCCTCGGCGGTATATCTGCTGTAATCAAACAGAACGCTTATGATCTTCATTACGATTTCCGGATGTTCATACCCCTTACGCACAACCACATACTTGCTGTCACTAAAAGAGGCATACACATTCTTCCAGTCTACTTCCTGCAGATAATACGGCATCCATTCAGCGTCTTTATCTGTCTCATAAATATCCATCAACGGATTGTTCGGCGTCCACCAGAGTCCAAAAAACGCTCCGCATTTGCCGCTCACCACCAGATCTCTCAGATTATTCTGTGCCCTGAGTGCAAAATTCTGATCCAGCACCCCGCGTTCATACAATTCATGCAGATAACTCAAAGCATTTCTGGTCTCTTCTGTCACAGATCCATAGACAATCTCTCCATTCTGGTTGATCCATTTGCGGGGGCTTGCCCCAAATTTGTCAAAAACAGGATCAACGGAATAGCTGGAACTGGTACTTCCCACCAGGTCTGTATCACAGACAAGGCCGACAGGCTCCTCTCCTTCTGCTGTTCCCATCCGGTTCTGTACAAATGCCTCCACGATATCAAAGGCATCTTCCAGAGTCTTTGGCTCTTCAAGCCCCAGCTCGTCTATCCAGTCTTTGCGGAGCCACATCAGACGAGGTCCATGATCTGTGACCGTCTCCGGGATAGCCATCAGCTTTCCGTCAAATTTCACAGACTCCAGAAGACCGCTTCCATAGCTTTCGAACATTTCCTTGATCCGTTTGGAGGTACAGTTCTGATACACCTCCGTCAGATCCTCAACCAGATTGTTTTCTACGAGTTCCTTGAGCATATCCCTGTCTGAGATCACCAGGACATCCGGCAGAGTCTGATCCTTTATCAGAATATTGACAAACTCATCATAGCGGTCTTCACTCTCCATATATACATTCTCATTCTGAATGTTCAGGATCTTTTTGAGATAGCGGGTATAGGCATTATCTTCATAGGTATTTCCATCCGGAAGATTGGAATTATTGGTGCCGCTCATCTGCCCCAGCGTATAAGTCACAAGTTCCGGATACGCTCCATAAGGACTCTGTGCAGCACTTTCCCAGCTGCCGGTTCTCACATTTTCTTCTGCCGTTGAACTTTTCTGTTCTGACGCCGTTTTCTGCGCCGGCTGATTACTTATGCCGCATCCGGACAGACTTATTATACATCCTAAAATCACCGGCAGCTTCCATTTACTCTTCATAGTTTCTGATCTCCTTCGGGAATCTCATGATAACGGTCGTACCCTCTCCCGGTGCACTATAGATCTGTATTCCATAGGATTCTCCGTAAAGAAGCCGGATACGGTCATTGACATTCTTAAGACCATATCCTTTCGCCTGGTAGGTGACAAGAGTTTCTGCCTTCTCCTGTTCCATCCCTGTTCCATTATCACGGACAATGATCTCCACATCATCTCCCTGCCCTTTGAACGAAAGAAAAAGCTTTTTGTCTCCTTCTTCCTTCTCGTCGATTCCATGCTCGATCGCATTTTCCACGACAGGCTGAAGGAGAAGCTTCGGCATCTTTTCGTTCTTGATATCCGGATCTGTTTCCCATTCTACTGTAAAATTATGATCATGCATGGTCAACTGGATTTCCAGATACGCTTCCATATTTCGGATACAGGTCTCGACGGTGACCATGTCTTCCCCCTTACTCAGGGCAGTTCTGTAAAAGGTCGAGAGTGCAAGGGTCACTTTACTGATCTCCATCTGCCCGCTGCGGATTGCCATCCAGTTCATCATGGACAGCGTATTATACAGAAAATGCGGATTGATCTGTGCCTGCAGTGCTTTCAGTTCATATTCCTTCAATGCAATCTTATTAACGTATACTTCATCGATCAGACGGTTGATCTCATCCATCATCCTTCGGAAGCTGTTGATCAGAATACCAACCTCGTCTTCAGAATCACTGCTGACTGTAACCTCTCTGCTTCCATGGTTCACCTGGTCCATATTTCTGGTAAGTTCTTCGATCTTTCTTGTAAAAATTCTGGAAAAAGCCAGTCCAAGAGCCAGAGTGATCAGACAGCAGAGTGCCATCAGTGGAATTTCTTCCAGCAGCAGTCTCCGGACAGAACCTGAGATTGCCCGCTGGCTTTTGTAGAGATAAAAATTCCAGTTATTTTCTTCACTTTCCGCCATTGTATAAGCACATTCCTGAGATATCTTTTCAAGAGCAGTGTCCCTGTCATCTGATTTCTTCATTTCAATATCCTCAAGGCTACTTTTGTTGTAGAGGATCGTACCATCCTCATCTGTGACCATTCCTCCGTTTTCCTCATTGAGAATATTCATCAGCGGCTGAAATATCTTATCGTAATCCAGCACAATACAGATTGCCGCATCCAGAGTCTGCTCATCATAGATCATACGGACTGCCGCCACCTCTTTGCGCTCAAGATTCACCAGCCACTGGATCCTTACATCGTCCTGAAGTTCACTGCTCCACCATTCTTCCTGCATTTTAGCAAGCGGAACCAGCGTATATTCATGTTCTACCTGAATACTCTCTGCAAACAGCTGGATCCTATTAATGGCATCATGGTAAGATTTTGGCACCGACAGAAGAGGATCTGCAATTTGGTTATATTTCTCATAAGCAGTATAATTATCAATGCTTTTTTCTTTGATGATCTCTGTGATATCCGGCGAATATGTAAGATAGTTCAAAAGACTGTTGTAAACAGCAGTCTGACTGTCAATGCTCTCCTTCGTCTGCTCGATGATCGACTGCATGTCCTCCATATCACTGCTTCGAACCATCGCACTCTGTCTGCTGTGACCATAGAGAGCAAGAACCGTCATTGGTACCAGAGCAGTCACGACCAGAAGAAGCGTCAGCCTGTGCCGGTATTTCATGTTTTTGATACACTTAAGAAGTCTGTTCATCCTCCGCTGTTCCTTTCCTGTAGGATTCCGGACTGCTTCCATAGTAATCCCGGAAACTCCGGCAGAAGTAAGACACATTTGCAAATCCTACCTTCTCACTGACCTGTGCCACCTTCATATTGGTGCTGCACAGAAGGTCTTTGGCCTTTTCCATACGGAACACTCGAATATAACGATTCAGATTCATCCCTGTTTCTTTCTTAAAAATAAAGCTTAAATAACCAGAAGACAGATAGACCTTTTCTGCCAGCATTTCCAGATTCAGATCCTCATCATAATGCTGATAAATATAATTTTTGACAGCAGTGACTTCATTTCTGGAACTGTCCATAGAACGCTCCAGGAAAGCCTCATATTCCTTAATATTGTCTTCTGTCACACTGAGGATTTCCTTTATGTTCCTGCAATTATAAAGGCGTTCGATCTCATGCTCCAGTCTGCGTTCGCCGGAAAACTGATTCTCCTGAAAAAGTTCCTGAATCACATTGGAAAATACAAATTTAATATACATTGCAGAATACTGCGTATTATCATGATATTTTTCTTTGAGGCATTCAAAATGTTTCTGAAGCTGTTCCGTATCTTTGCGCGTGATATCCTCGGAGATCGCCTGCATGATCTGAGAATCCTGCACCTCTCCTACTGCCATATTCAGGGGATCATCTTCATTTGTAAAGATATGCTTGTCCGGATGATAAAATTTCTCTTCCATCTGCTGCTCCAGCTGCTCCAGAACTGACGGAAGATTTTCGTAACCTTCAAATTTCCTGCTTACAGCCAGATAAAACCGCTCCATATATTCCCGTTTCATGAAATTATAGATATGATTCGCCACCAGCTGATAATCACAGTAGACATCCTGGAATAAAACAAGTGACTGTCTTCCATTCAGATTCAGATAAAAAATTTTCCTTCGAAGCTCCTGCTGAAGTACCTGATCCAGATTTTCTTCTGCCGTATCAAAAAAAGCCACATCTGATTCAAGCAGAATTGCACAGTGCCAGTCATTCCATTTATTCAGATCAATGAGTTCACCTGCTTTTTCCAGAACTTCCTTCTTGCCGGAATACAGATAGTTCTGAAGAAAATACTGCTGGAGAAAAATCTTCTCCTTGATTTCACGACTTTCCTTCTTTATCCGACTGGCAATTGTCACCTCCGCACGCTGGATCACTCGGTGAAAATCCTCTGGATTTACCGGTTTCAGGATATATTCCGTGACACCATAGCGTATTGCTTCCTGCGCAAATGCAAAGTCGCTGAAACCACTGAATATGATGATCTGAAGATCCGGCTGTTCTTCCTTTGCCTTTTTGGAAAGTTCCAGCCCTGTCATGTGCGGCATTTTGATGTCTGTAAGAAGAAGCTGTATATCTTCTTCACGCAGAATCTGCAGCGCCTCCCTGCCATTGGAAGCTTCAAAGATTTTGTGTTCCTTTGTTTCTGTGGAAATCAGATATTTCAGTCCTTCTCTTTCAATCTTCTCATCATCCACGATCAGAACATTGATCATTCCCCCACCCCCTGTTATTTTACCTTATTTGTTTATTCTACCACAAAATCCCCGGAAAGAGTATCTTCCCGGAGACTTGTATTTGAATAAATTTATGCAATTGTCTGCAGTAATTTTTTTCTTATCAGCCTTTGACTGCACCGGCTACAACACCTTCAATAATGTGTTTCTGGCATACCAGATATACAATAATGATCGGAATGATATCGATCATGATACTTGCCATCATCGGTCCCATCTGCACATGTCCGAAGCTTCCGCGGAAATACTGGACTGCCATCGGAATGGTACGATATTTCTTGATATCCAGTACCAGTGTCGGCAGAAGGTAGTCATTCCATACCCACATCAGTTCCAGGATCGCGGTAGAGATAATTGTTGGTTTCAGGATCGGGATCAGAACCTTGAAGTATACCTGCAGAGGTGTACAGCCATCGATCAGAGCCGCTTCTTCGATTTCAAGCGGAATACCCTTTACAAATCCTGTAAACATAAAGACTGCCAGACCTGCACCAAATCCAAGATAGATAATACAAATGTTGTATGGATTGTTCAGACGTAAGGTGTCGGCTGTTTTTGCCAGTGTGAACATAACCATCTGAAACGGTACTACCATACTGAATACGCAGAGGTAATAGAAAACCTTGGATAATGCTCCGTTTACACGAACAATGTACCAGGCTGCCATAGAGCAGCACAGCATGATCAGAGCAACGGACATCACTGAGATCACAAGACTGTACCAGAAGGATTTGAGGAAATCCATCTGTGTAACACTTGCCACAAAGTTTGCAACACCATTCCATGTCTCAGCTGTAGGAAGACTGAATACACCTGAAGTTGTAATCGCAGCTTCTTTCTTTAAAGAGTTGACTAAGATCAGTACGATCGGATACATCCAGAGGATGCAGATCAGCGTCAGAATAATTGACGCAACCGGATTTTTTTTCTTATTTTCCATTACTGCTGCACCTCCTTAGATGATGTTGCACGAAGCTGTATCAGTGCGATCGCTACAACCAGCAGGAAGAATACAACTGCTTTTGCCTGGCCGATACCCTTCCACTGAGCGCCGCTTCTTGCATAAAATGTATCATAAATATTCAAAGCCAGTAACTGTGACTGTTTACCCGGATCTCCTCCTGTAAGAGAAAGGTTCTGGTCAAACATCTTGAATCCGTTTGTCAGAGTCAGGAAAGTACAGATTGTAACAGACGGCATAATCATCGGGATCTTGATCTTGAACAGGATCTGTCTGTTTGTCGCACCGTCGATCTGTGCTGCTTCGACCAGATCAGGAGAAACGTTGTTCAGACCTGCTATGTAGATGATCATCATATATCCGATCTGCTGCCACATCAGAAGAATCAGCATACCGATGAATCCGTTTCTTGCAGAAAGTGAAAGCAAAGGCTGTCCCCATTTGGAGAGCAGTCCGTTTAACAGTGTCTGCCAGATATATCCAAGTACGATACCACCAATCAGGTTCGGCATAAAGAATACGGTACGAAATGCATTGGTTCCTCTGTATCCCTTGGTAAGTACCAGTGCGATGGAAAATGCCAGCACATTGATCAGAATACTGGAAACAAAAGCAAACACAACGGTCAGCCAGAATGAATGACTGAAGGTGTTATCCAGTAAGATCTTGGAATAGTTCGAAAATCCGACAAAGGTTACATCATTTACGGTTGTAAATTTACAAAATGAAAGATAAATGCCCCAGATAAAAGGCCAAAGGAAACCGATAACAAATGCCGCAAAAGTCGGCAATACAAAAATCGGCCACCACTTTTTGATCGTTCTTCCTACCATTTTAATTCTCCTCTTTCCCTCTCATAGAACCCACAGGAGGAGGCAAGAACCTCGCCTCCTCTTGATGATTGATCACATGTTATTTTGATTACTCGGAGAGAGCTTTCTCTGTAGCCCATCCGTCAACGAATGCACTTACAACATCATCCCATGAACCTGTGCCTGCTGCATATGCGGTAAGAGCTGTTCCAAGTCCGTTTTTCCACTCTTCAGACGGCATTGTTGTGAAATTCCATGAAACAGGTGTTTTTCCAGCTTCTGTATATTCAGCATCCTGATTTACAAATACGTTTGTAGACTCCTGTGCTGTTTTGAAAGGAAGTGTGAATCCCATATCGTTTGCCATGGATTTTGTTCCTGTTTCAGATGTTACACACCAGTTCATGAAGTCCAGAGTTGCCTGAACGTCTTCATCAGATGCATTCTTGTTTACACACCAGTAGTTCTCTGTACCTGTTGCAAGTCCCTCGTTCTCATCATCCACACCAAAGTAGATCGGAATCATTGCAAGCTCGTCATCTCCGTATGTCTTGGACAGTTCTGCATATTCCCAGGTACCATTCTGATAGAATACTGCTTCGCCGTTTACAAATTCGTTTCTGGAGTCATCTGCTGTTTTTGCAGAGAGTTCAGCTCCGTCACAGGTAGAATCTGTGATGTACAGGTCAAACAGGTTCTTGTAGTTGTCAAGATATGTTCCTTTGATTGCCTCTGTATCATCGATTCCGTCTTCTTTGTACTCATAGTAGATTGGAAGGTTTGCAAGATGTGTTTTGAATCTCCAGTCAGAGGATCCGTCCATACCTGCAGATGTGAAAGCACCTTTGATTCCAAGCTCGTCCTTTCTTGCCTGAATATCATCTGCTACTTTCTTCAGATCATCGTAGCTCTTGATATCATCCAGAGAATATCCTGCTTTTTCAAGTAAGGTTTTGTTTGTGATCAGGCCATAGGATTCGATTACATATGCGATACCATCTACAGCATCTCCGTCTTTGAGCTCGTAAGTATCAGAGGTAAGTCCTTTTGTGATCTCTGCATCTGTCAGATCATAGCAGTAATCTTTCCAGTTCTTAAGTCCAACCGGTCCGTTTACCTGGAACAGTGTCGGAGCATCGCTCTTTGCCATTTCAGACTGAAGTGTTGTCTCATACTGTCCGGATGCTGCTGTTACAACTGTTACTTCTGTTCCTGTTTCTTCAGTGTAAGCTTTTGCCAGGTTCTGCCAAGCTTCATCTGCTTCTGGTTTAAAGTTCAGATAGTAAACCTTTCCGCCGTCTGCTGCCATAACCGGTACAGATGGGATCATGCTTGCTGCCATTAATACTGCCATGCTCATTGCTGTTACTTTTTTCATTTTCATAGTACTTATCGCTCCTTTTTTTGTAAGATTTGTTCTCTTTCAACCTGTCTTTATTATAGATTTATCAGCACTTTTATACTATGATAAAAAATCAAGAAATATGTTGTTTTTTCAAGATATAAAAAAATTGATGTACATTTTACAATTCATGCACATCAACTTCATCTTTTTGTTGAATTTCATTCAACACCCATCTTCCGTCTTCACGTATAAATGTCCAGTATTCATAAAACGACTCCGGAATCTTTTTTCCACGAACAACCTCTAATGTATCTGTATTGATATAATATCCAATCATTCTTCCATGAATCAGATAAACAATACTGGCATCTTCTTCACCTTCATCATCCCACACAGATACCGGAGTCACACTCAGGAGCTGAACTCGTTTTTGTATTGGCTTTTCATGTTTAACCTTCATCCATTCAAGTTTTGTAGTCCAACTTTGGGCAAGACTTTTACTCAGATACTTTTCTGCATAAGATGGATCCAGGAGCCTCCAGCATTCCTGAATAACAAAATATGCATTCTCCACATATTTTTGCATTTCTTTTGCATTCCAGTCTTCGCCCGGCTTTTCGAATTTCTTCATTTTTTGAAGACTTTTGTATTTTGCCTTTTGAATATAGCAATGAAATACAATCGTTCCAGCCCCGGCAAAACATGCCATTACCATCCAGACAACTATCGTTTGCGACCATCCGCCCGGACTCTCGTCATCCGTATAGTTTGATTCATTATTATAATGATATGTTCCACCGGAACTTCCCCCTGAACTTCCTTCTGAAGATCCGCCGCCAGCCCTCGCATAGCATGTACTTGAAAAGCACAGACAGCAGATACATGCGAGCAGTATACAACAGATTCGTCTATGTCTCATCATCTTTTTATTCGCTCTTATTTTTCTTTCGTTTACGGGAGATCAGACCAAGAAGGTTCTCATCTTTGGTATCGGAAAGATCATCATCGGTTACGGTTGGCTCAGATACTACGTACGCTCTTCTGCCGGCCGGCGGATCATTCTCCTGCTCAGGCATCTCTTCTGTCGGCTCGCCCAACGGAACCTCTTCTTCTCTCACCTGCACAACATCGAGGGATTCTTCCATCTCGGAAACTTTCCTGTCATAAGCATTGCTGTCGAAAGGTTCTTTATCAGAAGTTTCTTCCTCACTGTCAGATAAATCGTCTGCTGGCTCTGCCTTCCTGCGTGAGCTCCACGGTGCGTATTCCGACACGACCGGTTCTTCTGGCTGTGCAGAACTTTCTGCATCATCAGATATGATCTCGCTGTCTGCATCGACTGCTTCTACTTCCTGTTTGAGTTCTTTCAGACCGCGACGGAGGAGGATCAGGTAGATGAGGTCTACTACTCCGTTGCAGAGGAAGATCCAGCCGGCGAAGATCACGGTGTATTTCACCATGGTGAATGGATTGATCACCAGGGAAATTCCGAGGCCGATGAAGATGAGGCTTCCGATCAGGAGGAATTTCCAGGCACCGCTTCCTCTTTTCTTAAGTTTAAGACTTCCTTTCAGACTCCAGATGCTGTCCGCCAGAATAAAGGTTCCAAGCAAGACTGGCAGAAGCTTCACTACGATCTGCGGATTCGTAAAGAGAAACACTCCGATGACCAGCAGAACACCGCCGGAAAAAAGATCCAGGATCGTAGCATTTAGTTTCTCCAGAATATAGAGCAAAATATGATAACATCCCACAAGTATCAGAAGTATTCCGAATATAAATTTACAGATCACATTGATCATATTCACCGGCATAAATGCCAGGCACGCTCCAAGAGCAACGTATATGATCGATGTCACAATCTGACCTTTCAGAAAATTATTGATTTTTTCCCACATTCGCTGCTTTCTCCTTCGTCTTGCATAATTTTTGAAAAGCAAAAATGAATCCTGAGGATCACGTACAATACCGAAATGTTCTGTCTGTCAGTATCCTTGCAAAGATCAGCCCCAGAGGGAGCGCAGCTATGATCAGAATGGCTGCGGCAAACCAGGATGCGGCTGTAGAAAGGGACATGATCCCAAGATTATAAAATCCTCTGTAGAGATACAGTCCCGGCACCATGATAACAATAGAAGGAACCGTCAGGGAGATTCGCGGATAACCTGCTTTGTTTTTTATCATGGAGGCAAAAAGACCGGCTGTCAGTGCACCAATGAAAGCTGCGGCTGCAGGCGGCATTCCGGCCAGATCCACAAGTTCCAGTCGAAGTGTATTGGCCACCGCTCCAATGAGTGCCGACGCTGACGCAAGCCTTATAGGACTGTTGAACATAATTGAGAAGCCAAACACCCCGCAGAAGCTGGCAAGAAACCGGAACACGATCCATAATTTCACCGGAAGGGAGATTCTGATGAAATCTACCGGTTTCAGCTGCAGAAGCAATGCCATGATCCAGGCAGACATCGTCGCTACCAGGATAATGATCAGTGCATACATCAGTCTTTCTGTTCCTGAACGCATGTCCAGCTTGGCAAGATCGATACCACTCGTGATAAACGGAAAGCCGGGAATAATAAACAACATCGCACAGATATAACCTGCCTCATGCTGAATGGAAATTCCAAACAATACTTCTCCAATCTTCAGAAGTCCTGCATAAACAAGGCAGGCCAGTGAGACCGAGGATACAATACAGAGAAACAGGGTAAAATGATGTTTCGTCAGCTTGCATCTGAGGAAATTCCCAAGCCCTGCACCCACAAAGGCACAGAACATCTCAATCGGCCCGCCGCCGAGCAGGAAAGTAAAGCCACAGCATGCGAGAGCAGCCGCAAATCCCAGTGCAATGGGAGAATACAGCCCGTGGATCCTCTCTATATCATCCAGCAGGCTATGGAGCTCTTCCCCCGACATATTCTTTCCGTCCACCTCAAATTCCCGGATAAAATGCTCCAGACGGTTAAGCTTTGACGTATTCACGCCCGTATTGGTAAGACAGAGTGACTGAGTAAAGCCATTCTCCCCGTCAAAACAGGTGTACTCGATCGACATCAGGCCAATGTCTGCCGTACAGGTGATTCCCATGATCTCAGCCAGTGTATTCATCGAACTTCTCACTCGCCATGCACCAGTTCCACAGGACAGAAACATAATCCCTACCCGTCCGATGATAGAAGCTTTCTCCGTAAGACTTGCCTGCGTGACCGGAATATCTGCACCATTCTCGTCAGTATATTCATGCCAGGCAATGTCCATATGATTCTTTCTGATCATCTGCTGCATCACTCGCACTTCCCTGTCTGTCGTTTTACTTCATTCAGGATATGCTCCCGGCATCCCAGTCCAATACCGTTTGCAATCTCAATATTTTTCTCCATCATTCTCTCAAAATGATAAAACGGAAGAAAAATTCCCAGCGTTTCGGTATTTTTTTCTTTGCCTTCTTCGTCCCTGACACCATAATACATCAATGCCCGCGGCAGTTCCTCCTGAAGGCGCATCAGGAAATCCCACACGATCGCATAGATCCTGTCATCATTAATGTCTGTCTTTACAGATTCCGGGAATCGGAACATAAGAAGGATTCCTGTATGTTTCGATATTTTGTCTGTCACGATTTCGCCCTTACTGGTATAACCGTGATTTTCCCTGAAACCGTCTGCCATATACATCTGATAACACGGAATCTCCTCCTGCTCCTCATAGATCCTGTGAAACATCCTGTATTTCTTCTCATAAAGATGTTTCTGAGATTCATCCAGAAGCATTCCCCTGTCATCCGTAAGAAGAACCGGATTCTCCACGCCCTTATCATTGAACCGCATCGGAATCAGGAAAGAATTACGCAGAAGATCAAACATACTGTTATTGCAGACAGCCATGAGAAATGCCGAAAGGTCTTTGTTTTCGTATGCATGAAACAAGGCTGCCGCAAAAACAGTTCCCGGAATATCCGTTCCTGCACCTTCACTCTCTTCCGCCGATGGAATTGCTTCAAAAAATGTATCCTTCAGACGTTCGCACGCTTCCGGGTTTTCAAGGATCTTGTCAAAAATCTGTTCTGCCTTTTCTTCTCTCGGAAATATGGTACTCATAATATCGCCCCTTTTCGGGTTTTATTATAGAACCATGAGCTTCAAATGTAAATTTCATCTCTTGTATATTTAATATAACCAGAACGAATAAGGTTTCTGTTCACTCCGGCTTTTGTAAGTTTCTCGTGTTTTTTTCGACCATCTTACGCGGCACCATGATCTGATGTCCGCAGCCCATGCATTTCAGTCGGAAATCGGCTCCCACTCGAAGGATTTCCCATTCCTTGCTTCCGCATGGATGACCCTTCTTGAGAGTCACAATATCCCCTACCTCATAAATAAATCCCATGTATACTTCCTGCCTTATATATTACTGTGAACAGTTACTCTTATCTTACTTTAATCTGAGAAAACACCTGACCGATCGGCTCCTTGATCAGAAGATCCGCATTGCGGTCCCGCGGAGTGGAGGATTTATTGATCACCACCAGTGCCTCTCCCCGGAAATAATCAATCAGACCCGCTGCCGGGTAGACCGCCAGGGAAGTTCCTCCTATGATCAGAACCTGTGCCTTCGAAATTGCTCTGACAGATTCCTCGATCGTCTGACTGTCAAGTCCCTCCTCATAGAGAACCACATCCGGCTTCACAATACCGCCGCACTCACATCTCGGCACTCCCTCACTGTGCTTCACATAATCAAAATCATAGAATTTCCCGCATCGCATACAATGATTGCGGTATACGCTTCCATGAAGCTCCAGCACCTTATGACTGCCCGCCATCTGATGAAGATTATCAATATTCTGCGTGATCACAGCCTTAAGCCTGCCCGCCTCCTCAAGCTCTGCCAGCTTAAGATGCGCTGCATTCGGCTTTGCAGTATCACAGAGCATCTTGTCACGGTAAAACTTATAAAATTCTTCCGGATGACTCATAAAAAACGTGTGGCTCAGAATCGTTTCCGGCGGATAATCATACTTCTGATGATACAAACCGTCCTGTGAACGGAAATCAGGAATCCCACTCTCCGTAGACACTCCTGCCCCGCCAAAAAACACAATATTATCATGCTGATCGATCAGATTCTGTAATTTCATGATCTTTGCATCCATGTCAATTCCCCCTTCACCTCTGCATAGCCATCTATGCACCTGTGTGCTTAATATGCATCCTCTGAGCTTATCCTTCTGCCCTGTACAACAAATCTCGTAGATTCATTTCCCGTACAGGTAGATAATGTAACGATCTTATCCTTGATCGTCAGTTCTCCCGGATCGGTACTGATCTCCGAGTATCCCTTAATCGTCTCCAGATACCTCTGAAACTCCTCTCCCGGTCCCTTAAACAATGTATACGTGTCACTGTCCACACCTGTCGTATAGGCAGAAATGATCTCATAGCGATAGTTCTTATCCGGTGTCAGGATCCAGAAATATTTACTCTTATTATAGACATTCTGATCCTCCGCAAATTTCTTGAGATGCCCGAACATGGAACCATTCTTCATATTATGTCCATAGACCAGCGTGTTGCAGTCATTGAAATCACTGCTGTTCTCATAATCAATAAAGAGCGTTCCCGCAAAATTATAATTCCCTTCATAGGTCTGATGCAGGTATGTCTCATTGTCCTTGCCCTGTACAATAGGATAACTGATATGATTCAGTGCCTCTACATAAATCCAGCCGACCACATCCGGATTCACACTCTTGAGCGATGCAAAATCCACATTGATCGGTGCCTTGGGCTGTGCCTCCGGTCCTGCCACCTCCTGCGCATCAGGTGCACGGTCTGTGACTGCCATCTGCTCGATATGATTATACTCGTCCGTTCCCTTTTTGTATTCTGTATAGATGTGAAAAAGATTAAAAGCCGCATAGCAAAAAACTGCTATCGCTATAATAAGAACCAGCGTCAGAAGGAGGTCACCTTTCTTTTTGGTCTTCTGCTGCTTCTCTGTGTTTCTCTCGTCCATAGCTACATTCCTTTCATTCCAGAATTACTCCCCTCCCTGTTCTGTAAAATCTTAGCACAGGACACATTTTCCGTCAATGGAACGGGCATATAATTTATGGTTATTTCATATTCTCGGCACTGTCCCGGCTTTCGAAATCTCCCATACTTTTTCTTGTAGATTACAGAGCAGAATGCTATAATCCTTATGTTCCGGAAATACAGTGGAAGCACTTTAAAAGCCCATAAAAAAGGCTTTCTGAACAATTATAACTTCACCTACAAGGAGGAAAACCATGCAGATCACTTTCCCTGCTTTTTATAAAGAATTCTCCTGCATTGCAGATGCCTGTCCGGATACCTGCTGTGCAGGATGGCAGATCATGATAGACGACAAAAGCCTCAGGAAATACCGCCGCTTCAAGGGGCCTTTCCGCAACCGTCTCCACAACGACATCGACTGGGAGGAAAAATCCTTCCGCCAGTATGACAGACGCTGTGCTTTCTTAAATGAAGACAATCTCTGCGACATTTACAGCGAAGCCGGACCGGAGATGCTCTGTGACACCTGCCGAAAATACCCAAGACACATCGAAGAGTTTGAGGGACTCCGCGAATACTCCCTCTCCCTATCCTGTCCAGAGACCGCCAGGATTTTTCTCTCCCGAAAAGACAGGACAACCTTCCGTACCATAGAAAAATCCTCTCCCGAAGAAACTTATGAGGATTTTGACTATCTGCTTTTTACTGCCCTGATGGACACCAGAGATTACCTTCTCTCCATCGTACAGGACAGAACCATCCCCATGGAACTGCGCCGCAAAAAACTCCTCGCCTGTGCCCATGATTTCCAGCTGAGTCTCGACAAAAACGAATTGTATCAGTGGGAAGATATCCGCAGACACCATCAGAAATCCGGCGTCGGAGAAGCCTTTCTTGCAAAGCTTAAGAAATGGACCGCCTCCGGGACAGATTCCGTTTCCTGTCACAAACAGATCTGGAAAACTGTCATTCCTAAGATGGAGGTTCTGCGCGCAGGATGGCATGAATACCTGGATAATATCCTCAAAGTGCTTTACAAGACCTGCGATACCGAAACGAAACTCTCCGAATGCTGTCAGGAATTTCTGAATGCTTACCCAGACTGGGAAATCCAGGAAGAGCAGCTGCTCGTTTACTGGATCTACACCTACTTCTGCGGTGCCGTCTACGATGACCAGATCTCTGCCAAAATAAAGATGGCAGTCATCTGCACCTCCATGATCCACGACCTCGCCGTGGGTACTTACCTTGCAAATGACCGCCGCTTTACATTTAACGACCTCGTATCCATCTGTTACCGCTTCTCACTGGAACTGGAACACTCCGACCTCAACCTTAACGAAATGGAAAAACTGATGGATGAAGATGAAACCTTCCGATTCGAGAACCTGCTGCTCTGAGGCAGCAGGGAGAACTCTCCCGGCTCAGTCCTGCACATGACTTTCACGCCAGCGCCGCACCGCCCTCCATACTGCCCATCCAAGCAGTGCTCCGATTGTATTTGTCACCACATCATCCAGCTGCATATATCCCCTCTGGGTGATATACTGCGAAATCTCAATGCTGCAGGAACACAAAACCCAGTCAGTACACACAGACGCCAGTTTCTGAACCTCTCAAATAAAGTCGGTAAAAACACACCAAACGGAATGAACATGATAATATTCTCAATAAACATGGCATGCATATGAAAAGACCTTCCCCAGGTTTCGAACAGAATCAGACTGACTGTCTTCCTGCTGCCCGCCTCCCGGGAAAAGAAGGTTGTATGAAAAACAACCAAAATATAAGCAAGAAACAATGTCCATATCACGCGACTACGTATGCACTTCTTCTCAGACACTCCTCTTTTCTCACACAGCCTGCTGATAACAAAGATCACACAGGTGCTGACAAAAATAGCTGGAATCAGGGATAGTACCGGCTGACTGAAATCCTGAATAATATATCTTATGTACCACCTGATCGCCAACCACCTCTTTCTTCTTTATTTATGCCATTTCATGCAAAAATTGGAACTGCAAAATACTCATTTTTATTTTCGTTTAACTACAGCATGTTTCCCGCGAAATGCAATTCCGATTTTGATGATAGAATTAACACCTGCACCACGCAGTTCCGTATCATACTTTTTCTCATCAATCTATCGCAGTGCACTATCTGCCAAAACGGTTAAATCCACATGTTCATCATTAGTATGTTTGAATTCAAGGCAAAAGCCAGAATCTCAGGTTTTATTTTCACAAAGTAACATACTTTACGATACGTCTCTTCTCTTTTTTCATCCTTAAAACATTCATTTGTCAATCCCCATTTCATATGTTAAAATGATTTCATCATCAACCCAAACGGAGGTATTACAAATGGCAAAGAAAAATCTTATCGTCGGACAGTCAGGTGGTCCTACTGCCGTGATCAACAGCAGTCTTTACGGGATTGTCTCTGAGGGACTTGCTCATTCTGACGAAATCGGACATGTTTATGGTATGGTAAATGGAATTGAGGGTTTTCTGGCTGGACATATCCTTGATTTTGAGGAAGCTCTTCCAGGCGAAAAGCTCTCTTATCTTAAACATACTCCGGGTGCATATCTTGGTTCCTGTCGTTACAAGCTGCCGGAATCTCTTGAGAATCCGGTCTATCCGGAACTTTTCCGCAAGTTTGAGGAAATGAACATCGGATGGTTTTTCTACATCGGCGGAAATGACTCTATGGATACTGTAAGCAAGCTTTCCCGCTATGCAGCCAAAGTCGGCAGTTCTATCCGTGTCATCGGTGAACCGAAGACGATTGACAACGACCTGATCCATACAGATCACACCCCTGGTTTCGGAAGTGCTGCCAGATATGTTGCATCTACTGTCCGTGAGATTACTCTGGATGCCAATGTTTATGAGAAAAAATCTGTAACGATCATCGAGATCATGGGACGTCATGCAGGATGGCTCACTGCTGCCAGTGCCCTCGCGCGTAAATATCAGGGGGATAATCCTCTTTTTATCTATCTTCCGGAAACAGACTTTGATCAGGATGCTTTTCTTAAGGATCTGGAAAAGGCTTTCGAGACGAACTGCAACCTCATCGTCTGTGTTTCTGAGGGAATACACGATTCTAAAGGAACTTTCATCTGTGAATATGACAGTTCTGTAGGAACGGACTCCTTCGGTCACAAGATGCTTGCAGGCTGCGGTAAGTATCTCGAGAATCTTGTACGCAGCCGTCTTGGTGTCAAGGCCCGTTCTGTTGAACTGAATGTCAGCCAGCGCTGCTCTGCTGCAATGATCTCTGCTGCCGATCAGCAGGAAGCAATTGCTGCCGGTAAGTTTGGTGTGAATGCTGCTCTGAACGGAGAAACCGGCAAGATGGTTTCTTTCATCCGCCAGACAGATGAGAACGGTACTTATCAGATGGTTTGTGGTCTTGAGGATGTCAATGAGATCTGTAATCAGGAAAAGGTTGTTCCTGCAGAATGGATCACCCCTGACGGTCACGATGTCACAGAGGACTTTATCCGCTATGCCCGTCCGCTGATCCAGGGAAATATTGAGGTTCCTCTTGGAGAGGATGAACTTCCGGCATTTGTATACCGCAAATAAATCCGTTATTTTTACTATAATAGCAAAGCGGACAAGTCCGCTTCAAACTCCCTAAATTCCTCAATCTTTGAGGGACTTGTTACGCTTTGCGCGCCAGATGCAGTCTGCTTTAGCAGACATCTTCCACATGCATCTGGTCGCATCCTCGCGGAGCGTTTATTACTTTATTGGAACATTACGGAGTAATTTCCTATAAAGTAATAAAAGAATCCCCTTCCCACCACGGAGATGTATTCCGTGATGGGAGGGGGATTTTCTTTTCTTATTCCTGATCAAACTCCTCATGATCCTGTTTGATCTTTTCTTTTACTTCTTCTTTGAGTTTCTCTTCTTCCTTCTGTTCTACGCGGCTCTTCGGAAGAATGATGTTCAGGACTACTGCGATCAGTGTTGCCAGAACTACCGGAGATTTACCAAAAATGGTTGTTACCCAATCCGGGAAGCTTGCCAGTGCTGCTGACGCCTGGGAAACACCGACACCGATTGCTGCTGCAAGACCTACGATAGATGAGTTTCTGTAATCCATTTCTGCAGAAGCTACCAGTTTCATACCTGTCATGGCAATGGAGGCAAATACAGATACCGTTGCACCACCGAGTACACACTGAGGGATGGTTGTCAGAAGTGCGGAGAATTTCGGTACGATTCCTGCAACGCCGAGGATGACTGCTGCAAGACCGAGTACACAGCGGTTAATAACCTTTGTTGTTGTAACGATACCAACGTTCTGGCTGTAGGTTGCTGTCGGAAGTCCGCCAAACAGAGCACCGATCACGTTGCTGACACCATAGGCCATGATACCGTTCTGAAGTTCTCTGTCTTCCGGCACGCGGTCCATTGCTCCGATTGTTGTTGCAGAATAATCTCCGATCGCCTGTACGGAGTTGATTGCAAACAGAAGTCCGATCGCAACACAGGCAGAGACTTCAAAGTGAATTCCAAAATGCATGAACTGCGGAAACTGGAATACTTTTGCCTGGCCTACGCTTGTGAGGTTTACCATACCAAACGGAATGGATACCAGATAACCGGCAATAATACCAACCAGGATGGAAGCCAGCTTCAGGATTCCCTTACCAAAATGGTTCAATGTAGTTACAACTGCCAGAGTGAAGAATGCCACCAGCCAGTTCTGCCAGGAGCCATAATTCGGGTTGCTTGTGCCGCCAGCCATATAGTTGATCGCTGTCGGATACAGGGACAGTCCGATGGTAAATACAACCGTACCAGTGATCAGCGGCGGGAAGAACACTCTGATCTTACGGACCAGTATACCCATGATAAAGGCTACAATACCACCAACAATCTGTGCACCAAGGATTGTCGAGATTCCATAGCCTTCTGCGATCGCCTGCATACTTGGAACGTAGGCAAAGCTGACACCCATGATCATCGGAAGTCCGGATCCAAGTGTGAATCCACCCTTCTTGCCAATCGGAAACAGCTGGATCAGTGTTGACAGTGCAGAGATCACCAGCGATGCCTGGATCAGAATAACACGGTCTTTGTCGCTCAGACCGCCACCGCCTACAGCACCGGCTACGATGATCGCCGGAGTAACACAGCCAACGATCATGGCAACAACATGCTGCAGAGCAAGCGGAATAGCTTCCTGGAACTTTGGAACACCACTCAGTTCAAAAATACTACCTCGTTTCATTTTTTCCTCCTGTTTCTATTCCGGCCACCCTTTCCTCTTCGTCTGCCCTCTTTCTTCCAATGTGCCGGAATCGTATGTTTTTTGAGATTATCCGTCCTGACCGCTCCGAATAATCGTCAATGCGTATATATTATAACAAAAAGTTTTTGAAAACACAATTAAAATATCCAATTTTTTTGTATAGACAGCAAAAAATTTGGATACTTTTCATGATAAAATCTGTATTTCTCACGTCAAAAGTTCAAACGTATGATACAGATCCACTCTTCCATATCCCCACGCAGGATTAGGATACTGCATTTCTCCGTCCCGGACTGCTCCGCGGCTCAGATAATTCTTGACGCTGTTTCCGGTAAAATATGGCTCGTTTCCACGAATCAGGGCCCATTCAAACAAGAGTGCCGCAATCCCTGCACTCTGTGCCGCTGCCAGACTGGTTCCGGTTGCTTCGGCGAAGGGCCGTCCTGCTCCGATGGATGCCGTCAGAATTCCAACTCCCGGTGCTGCAAAATCCGGTTTTACTACATTTTCTGTATTATAGCCCCGTCCCGCCTGAATATAAAGGCTGTTGTCCTGATGCTGATAAGCAGTGACAGTCATGCCGTCTTTCGCATCTCCCGGGGAAGTGATCGTAAATTCCGGAGAGGATTCCAGGAAATACGTTTCATCAGAGATCATGCCTCTGACCGGCAGCCACAGATGAAACCATGTATTATCCTCCATTCGTTCCTCCACAAACAGCTTCCATATTCCGGGAGCCGGGTGCAGGAATCGAAAAAACACCAGCGTTTTTCCTGTCCGCCGCTCGATAGGTATGTAGTTGACCAGGATTTTTGTTTCTACAAACACAAAGGACAGTTCCTGTGTCCCGTATTTCAAAGCACTGCTGACAGGAAGTTTCTCGCCGGTCGGTGATTGAATGGTAATGTTATAGAAATTAGGAGAATCGCCCCAGAATTCCATAGAAAACCCTCGAACACTCTCCCGTTCTCCTACCTTCAGTTCTACCGCATCTGTTTTTGTCGGTCCTGCGGTCCCACTCAAATAATGATGTCTTGCGGTTCCTTCATTTCCGGCTGCGATAGAGATGGAATTCTGGCTGAAGCTTGCTGTGCTGTTGATAAATTCACTTAAAGGACCATCTCCTCTGTGTGCTCCCATGCTGCTTCCAAGCCCGATACAAATGGAAAGGGGCATCTTACGTTTTACTGCACACTGCAGTACGTAGGAGATTGCCAACATGATGTCATCCTCCTGAAAAACCTCTGCATCGTCGGAAAGAAGATAAAAATCCCGCAGATATTTTTTGGCCGGCTTCAGTTTGACGATTACAAGCTCCGCTTCTGGTGCTGTCCCGGAAAAATTTTCCTCCGGCATACGGTTTCCTGCGGCTGTGGCGGCAAGCTCTGTTCCATGTCCGTTCTGATCTGTGGATGGAACGATTGCAAGTGGATCTGAAGCAGAAAGTGCCTCATTGATCTGATTTCTTGTAAATTCCCTTCCATAGGGAATCTGGCCTGAGCGTTTCCCCGGCAGAGACTGGTCCCAGATACTCACAATCTTACTCTGATTTCCATTACGAAAAGCCGGATGTCGGTAGTCGATCCCCGAATCAATGACTGCTACCAGCGTTCCGGCTCCTTTTAAATTAAGATATGGATGATCATGAAGCTTAAGCACACCTGAGGTGCTCAGAGCCCCGGAATCCATGTATGTGTAACATTTCGGTATCGAAGAATACGAATAACTGTTAAATCCCAATTCTGGAACATCTTGCTCCGCAACATAGAGAATTCCAAACAGATCGTTGACAATCTGAAAGTTTTCGTCCGACCGATAATCAAAATCTCCATGAACATTCTGATTATAACGGATGATAAAATTCTGATACTTCTGGCTCTGTGCCGGTGCCACGGCTTCTTCTGCTATCTGCATGGCCAGACTCCTCCATCCTTCTTTTGTAGAAGGTATGTACCTGCCATGATGTTTATGTCTGTTTCCGGGAACTTCTTACTGTTCACTCCATCCACAGCCTTATAACACCGGAAGCTTTTATTCCATTCAGGAATGTCTGCCTGGATTTTCTCTGCTTCTGAGGATTAGAATCAGGATTCCTGCTACACCGATAAACAGGCTGATAAACTGAGAAGTTGACAGTACTCCAACGCTTCCGCGGATCAGATCTCCCCGGAAAAACTCCAGAATAAATCTTCCAATGCTGTAAAAGATGAGATAACAGGCAGCCACCTGACCATCCTTCTTCTTTCTTCCGGCAATAAACAGAAGTACTCCGAAATGTACAAAGTCCAAAAGGCTGGAATAAATTTCAGTCGGGATCAGCGGCACATTGTTTGGTGCAAACTCCGATTCGTGGAATGTGATCGCCAGAATACTGTCCGTCTCTTTTCCATAACAACAGCCTGCAAGCAGACAGCCAATCCGCCCAAACCCCTGTGCCAGTGCAACGGAGGGCATTACAAGGTCGAAATATGCCCAGAAATTGATTTTTTTTGCCCGACAGTAGATCCAGCCTGCCAGAATTCCTCCGATAATTCCTCCGTAAACTACAAATCCGTCTGTCAGAGTGTCCAGAAGAAATCCCGGATCCTTCATCACAGAATCCCATTCTGTGATCCAGTAAAGAAGCTTTGCACAGACAAGTCCTCCCAGAAGTCCCCAGAGGACAAGGGCAAATACATGGTCACTGCTGAGGCGGAGCTTCCTGGCCCTGCATTCGGTCACGATCCAGGCTGCGATCACACCAAGTGCGATCATGGCACCATATCCGTATACGGTGAGCGGTCCGATTGTAAAGAGTTCGTTTTTCACAGGCGTTTGTCTCCCTTCCATATTCTCAGAAGTTCCTGGTTTGCCCGGTCATTCAAAGCATTCCCGTCGCAGGCATCCGGATCACATTCTCCACAGACATCCATTCCCAGAATCTGCTGTTTATCCAGAAGGATTTCCACAAACTGACACAGTTCTTCCAGTGTCATATCTCCCTGGCTCCAGGTGGTCGAAGCATCATCCTTACAGAGAACGTCCTTGTCAACCGAGATGTACATCGGATAATCCATTTCCATCTTCTTAAAAAATGCTCTCTTTTCTTCTGGAGTCATTATGCGCAGTTTCTCTCTGGATAAATACTGTACCTTCTGTCGAAAGACTGGCTCCGTCTGGTCAAAGGCCTCCTGATCCGGCCCGATCAGGATCACTTTCTCAAGAAGAGGAAGCTCCTCAAGGGAAGCTGCGATCCATCCTCCGCAGGAGAGCAGTCCGCCAAAGGCCGGCAGCTGCATATCCGTATGATTGTCAAATGCAACCAGCCGGAATGGGGTTTCCAGTTTCTCCAGCCAGATACGGCTCATATAGTGATAGTTCCCGGAATCAATAAAATGCATTCCCTCTGCCGAAAATTTTTTCAGTTTTTCTTTCAGAACCTTCGCTGCCTCTTCATCGCAGTAGCAGTTGCTTCCCGTAAGCTCCTGTACCTCCACCCAGGAGATGTTTTGTCTCTGTATTTCTCCGGTCCGCCAGAATTGCTGCTGTCTGTAAATTCCCGAAAAGTTCATGATGATAATGTCTTCTTTTTTTGTCATAGAGCCATCTTACCACGAAGAGAAATATCCCGCAACTTTATATGAAGGAATTTCCTTTTTATATAGAAGAATTTCCTTTATAAAATGAAAGAAAACCCTGGAAAAGATTCTGTGAATCCTCTCCGGGGCTTTCTCATTGTTTGTCGTTCAGGACAAATAAATCTCAGGCTTTGTCAACAGAACCGAACAGTTCCATTTTTTCTTTAACAGTAGCCTTGATTGCTTCGAATCCAGGAGCAAGAAGTTTACGTGGGTCATATCCTTTGCCCTGCTCATCCTTGCCTTCTTCAATGTATTTACGTGTAGCTGCAGCAAATGCAAGCTGGCACTCTGTATTTACGTTGATCTTGGATACTCCAAGGTCGATAGCTTTCTTGATCATATCAGCTGGGATACCTGTACCACCGTGAAGTACGAGCGGCATATCTCCTGTCAGCTGCTGGATAGCGTCCAGAGTCTCAAAGCTCAGGCCTTTCCAGTTTGCCGGATATTTACCATGGATGTTACCGATACCTGCTGCAAGGAAGTCGATACCAAGATCAGCGATCATCTTGCATTCCTTAGGATCTGCACATTCACCCATACCTACAACACCGTCTTCTTCACCGCCGATGGAACCAACTTCTGCTTCCAGGGACATTCCGTGATCTGCAACGATCTTAACCAGTTCTTTTGTTTTTGCTACGTTCTCTTCGATCGGATAATGGGAACCGTCAAACATGATAGATGTAAATCCGGCTTCAACACATTTCAGGCATCCTTCATAGCTGCCGTGATCAAGGTGAAGTGCAACCGGAACAGTGATGTTCAGTTCTTCCATCATTCCCTTAACCATACCAACAACAGTCTTGTAGCCTGTCATGTACTTTCCTGCGCCTTCGGATACACCGAGGATAACCGGAGAGTTGAGTTCCTGTGCTGTAAGCAGGATTGCTTTTGTCCACTCAAGGTTGTTAATGTTGAACTGACCAACTGCATAGTGACCAGCTTTTGCTTTTTTCAACATTTCTGAAGCGTTTACTAACATGATAAATTCCTCCTAATCTTATCGGAAGTTGGTCTTACCACTTCCAATTTATACGTCTAGTTTACCAGATTCTGTACGATTCGTCCAGTCTATTTGGAGAATTTCCCATTTTGATCTGATATTTTTTGACGATTCCGGACTTCTGCTTAAGAACCTGTGCTTCTATGATATTCTCGGGTGAGCTTTTGAAGTATTTCATCCGGATTGTCCAGGTCAGCCGAAACTTCCGGCTTTTTGCTAAATTTTGCCAGCTTCTCCTTGATATCCTGAAGAACCTCTTTTTCTACACCGAGTCTTCTTACCACGCTCTGATACTCTGCGGGGGTTCTGGTAACGCCGACTGCCAGGAGATAAGTCTCCAGTGCCTTCCGGCTTCTGCTGCCCTCATATGCCCTGCGGAAGCACTCGACGGCTTTTTCCATCTGAAACAGATAACTGTAGGCACAGCCCAGGTTATGATAAACGGATTCTGTAAATCCTTCTCTGACTTCCTCTATATTTTCTTCGTCCAGAATCTTCTGATAGACCTGGATTGCCTGCACATACATATCATTCTGTACCAGAGCGTCACCCTTGCATTTCGCTCTGAGAAGTGGGGATTCTTCTGCCAGCTTCTGAATCTGCAGGTTCAGGCTTTTCATTTCTTCGTAGGTGAGATAATTAATTTCCTTGAACACAGGATACAGAAATTCTTCCAGGCTGAAATTCCTTGTAAACAGGGAACGAAGCTTTGCTGCCAGCTTCGGAAGATTCAGTTCTTCCTGAAGCCATCTGCACAGCTGTTCATTCAGAATACTCTCATCGACAAGATAAAGATTATGATAAAAATAATAGCAAAGTTCTTCCAGGGAATAGACATTTGTGCTGATATTCTCGATATAATACGGAATCTTTGCTTTTTGTGTCTGACATAAAATATATCCGCTCATCTTATCCCCTCCTTACCATCTTGTGACTTCTGTCCATACTTTGCCGCTCGCCGGGAACATCTCACCAAAACCGAGATCTGTCACGGTGATCTCGCACTTTTTCTGTGAAATATACTGAAGCTTTACGTGCAGACGGGTGGTTTTGTTCGGACGCTTTGGAAGGCCCGGAAGGCGCATGCCGATTTTTTTCTTATCGCCCTCTCCCATCGGGGAAACGACAAAAATCAATTCATCCGTGCCGTCCAGGATCAGTTCGTACTCAGCCCTGCACTCATACCAGTTTCTTCCTGCTTCGATCAGCGGATAATACGCCTGTGCACCCATAATACGCATATCCATTCCGACATTCTTTGTAACCAGTGCACTTCCCAGATAACGGTAATCTTTCAGTTTGTGCGTGAGAAAACGCTCTGCACCAGCCGCACAGGCACCTTTTGCAAAAAGATTGTTTCCATAAAATACCTTGCGCTTCTGGTAGCAGAGAAGTTTTACAGATTTCTGTGCCCACTCCTGGTCAAATCCCGTTCCGTCAATCTGAATGCTGGAATACAGCTCATTTCCAAGTGTGTTTTTGGCAAAGGTATAAAAGTCGGCATCTCTCTGCTCATCATCTGTATCGTTCAGATCTGTCTCTATCGGATCTTCTAATTTTACCATCACCGGTTTTGCACCAGAACTCATGACCATCTTTCGAAAGGTTACATGATTATTGTCAAAATTGTACCAGCCGACACTGCGGTTCCAGGTTTCAGCCTTTTGCCCCATGATATAATAATAGAAGCTTTCCTCATGATCCATGATGATAAAGCTGTTCTCTGGAATCTCCAGAAGCTTTCCTGCTTTCTGGAGGTTTTCGACCTGGATGTCATCCAGTGACTCCATTGCCACGGTCAGACAACGGATATTTCTGTTCACCTCTGCAACACCAGTGAGTTTAAGCATTCCTTCCAGAAAATATGCAAGGATCTCCCATGGCTGCTTTTCCTCTCCTGCCACCTGCACAGTATTCCGGCTTTGAGATATTCCACAGAGGTCTTCGATGAGAAAACCTCCTTTTTCTCTTGCAAAATATTCCGCTTCAATACCGATGCAATAATCCTTCTGTTCCACTCTTCTGCACAGACAGGTCGGCACTTCATACTGACTGCTTCCTACCTTTACCGGAAGCGAACGTGGTTCATCTGCATTTCGGTCATAATAGCAAAGCTGGGAGCTGTCATTTCTCAGGTCGATTCCGATAATTAAATCTCTCGTTTCGTTCATTTTCCGTCTTCCCTATCTATCGTAAACATTTCTTTTACATATTGTTCCTGGCGAAGATAATTCTTAAGCCCGTCCTTTACTTCCTGTTTCTTATCCAGCCTTCTGTCAGAAAGCATCTGATTGAGAAGCTGATACTTACTTCCTGCACTTCCCTCGATTTTCTTCATGTTAAGCACCCTCTCTGCAGTCGTTCTGGTGCTTTTTTCTCTGTCGATCTGGAAATAATAATGAAGATTCTCTCCATAAAACAAGGTAAAGGTCCTTCCGAAAATCCCCTCATAAATTTCTCTTAGAGGTTCACACTTATATTCCAGTTCTGTGCCAAGTCCCGTGTCCAGTGCATAAAACAGTGTCACTCTGGCTCCCGGATGTGCATGGCATTCCACAAAGGTCTTGTCATCCAGCTGATATGGACTCAGAAGCTCCGGAGAAAGTCTTCGGAAAAATCCGAATGTCAGGTTCTCCCTTGCACACTCTTCCAGAATGCTTTTCTCTATTCCCACATATTCCGGTTTCGGATCCTTTTCTTTGGAGATTTCCTGGAAAAGAGCCAGCCTGCACACCAGATTCAATGGCCAGTGGTTGGTGTAAGCGTATTCCAGTCTGCTTCTCACAAACGGACTCATGGTATATTCTTTGACAAAAACTCCATAAGAAATCTGGGTCAGATAGGCACCGATCAGCCGTTCCTTACCCGACTGGCTTACATAGGATTCCAGTACAGCCTCACCTTCCTTGCGGTAGTCAGAAGTGAAGATCAGAAGCTCCAGAATTCTTTCTTCCAGAGCATAGGTATCCATTTCAAAGCCCCGGGCATTTTTCCAGATGGAGAGCAGCTCCCCGATCGGTCCAAAGCGGTACAGCATCAAATAGTGCAGGATAACTTCGTCATATTTTCCCTCTCTGTAAACTTCTGATGCCAGTGCCAGAAGCTCATCATCCTCCGCCATATCACTTTTGAGGATCATTCTGCTGGTAAGCTTGAGAAGGCTACTGATCTCAACACCCTCGTAACCATACTCTTCTACAAGGCTCATTGCCTGGCGGAACATTCTTCTGGAGATCAGCACTTCAAGGAGAACCTTGCGATCTGCTTCCATATATTTCCGATAATCCAGTTTATACAGATAACGGTCCAGATCTTCTCCATCTGCATGTGCCGCATAATAATCCAGAATCTGCTTTCTCAGAAAGCTCCTGTATTCCTCCGTACATCTCTCGGACTCTGCCAGCTGCTGGAAATACTCCAGGTTTTTCCCATTCAGTTCATGGCCTTCACAGTAATGCAGAAGAACACCGGCGTCTTCTATGCCGCATTTGAGGATTCCTTCCAGTGCATTACATTCGTCCATCAGTTTCTTGATGTTATAATGTACAGTGGATGCGTAACAGCGCTGCTTTTCATCACGGAACAGAAGCACCGCATCATCCGTATAAATTCTCGGATAGGCAACGCCTCTCACGCATGGATAGATTTCCTGTGCTGCGAACTGTCTGTGGCAGACGATCACCTCGCGGATCTTTGGATCATCACAGTAAAGTCGGCTGGTAAACAGTTTCTCTACAATCCGGTCTGCTGCCTCTCTTCCCACCGGCTCCAGAAGGAATTCCTGATAAAGCATTGCATAGTTCTCATCGATCTGTCCCTCTTCTGCCTTGCGTTTTGCAAAACGCTTCATGGTATCCTTATAGCTGTCGTAAGTCTGCGGATCTCTGTCCTTATACGTGACCACGCTGGCATAGACATAAGCCTTCCTTGCATCTCCCAGAGAATTGTCGTTATAGGCAAAATACATGAGAAGCGGCTTCGGAAGCTGTCTTCGATAGGAAATATCCATTGTTTCCATATAATATTCGTACAGTCTTGTGATCCTCAGACCGCGCTGCACAGCAAGAGAAAACCAGCGGAAATAAACCGATTTGCGCGGATCTCCCTTCATGACATATTTGCAGATGGCCTCCAGCACATCATCGGATGGAAATTTATCATAGCCTGCGGCAAGTGCCTTATACAGACAGCCATAGAATTTCTTTTCGTAGCCTGACAGATACGCCAGCCGCATCACCAGTTCTTCGGTCAGAAATCCCTTCCTGCCCGCATAATGGAATACCTGCATCCAGAACGGGGAAAGTCTGTGCAAATTGGAGATATCTCTGCTGATCCAGTTCCAGGCCTCCAGATAAAGAAGCGGACTGGTACAGCCCTTCTCATACAGTTCTTCCATCATAAAGAGTGCCATGGACGGAGAATTCTGATAGGTCGGATCCATCTGAAGCAGGATCCACAGCAGCTGGAAGCTGTCAGATCTCTGTCGGAAGAAATTCTGAATCTTCTGAAGAGCCTGTCCCTTGTCTCTGTAAAGTCCCACCATTGTGCACAGATAAAGGTAGGTGCCGGCTTCTTCCAGTTCATCGCGTGTAAACTCCTTGCTCTGGCAGGACTTGAGAATTTCCTTGGCAAGACTCTGGTTGTCCTCCAGATAAGCAAGATACGCTTCAAACAAATGGTATTCCGGATATTCGTTTCCGGACTGATGAAGCTTCTCCAGTGCCTTATGTGCTTTGTCTGCCCAGGTTCTGAAGTCTGTTTTTTCCTCACGATAATCTATGTAATCACGGACCAGTGCTGCCCTGCGGCGCTTCTCTTCGATATTCAGGTCAACACGGATACGTGCGCCTCTGGAAGCGGTCACATGATAGACCAGTTCCTGATACGGACTTCCGACGATGATCTCACCAACCTGGTTGCCTTTTTGGATTTTGTCTGTATGTACTATGTAATTAATACGACAGCTGCTTCCGATAAATTCTTCCTGTGTGATCACATGGCGTTCCGGTTCCAGGAATTCTGCCGTAGACTCGATCTCCAGTCTGAGATATCCCCATCCGTTCTTGTGTATGTCAAAAGATTCCTGAATGGATTCCCTGAGTCCAAAGAATTCCGCTGAGGTTGTCTTAAGAGAAACGGAAACAGGTTCCTTTTCTCCGAGGCCGATCAGAAATTCTTCCAGGTTCTGGTAATTGGTGGCTGTCGCTGAAAGTCCGACGTACAGAGACTTCTGTTTGTTGTCCGCCTTCTCCATGACAGCTGCAAAGGATGGCTTTTTGAACAGTCGATAAGCTGTCTTAAAGTCTTCTTCGGCAATTTTTTTGAAGGTTTCTATGTCTTTGATCTCTTTGAGAAAATCCTGTTCTTCATTCTGCTTCGCCTCGATCGAGAACGGGATCTTGTATTCTCCTACATTTGAGGTGACACACAGCCATCCTGTGCATACCTCTCCCGGCTGCATTCCTGTTCCATCGGCTCCGTACGGAACACATACCATTGTTCCCGAAAAACGGCTGCTTCCCGGCACAAATCTGCGGTCCGAAGAAGTTATGTATCCCTTGATATTATCATTGTCTTCTGTTCCGAGATACAGTTCTCCCCGCATCGTCTTTCCTGCTTCCAGAGTGATGGACAGCTTATCCTTTGAAAAAAGCAGCTGTGGCTGGTCGTATTTGAATTTTCCGCTGAGTAATTGTTCAATCTGTTTTTTCAATATAGTTCACCTGATTTATCCCTAAAATTGTATTTTTGGCTCACATATTCAATATTATACACTACATCAGATTTTTACGCAAGAAAAGACAGATGTTATCATAAAGATAAACGTCTGTCTTTTTGTGTGGTTCCGGTATAAAACCAGATATATTCTCAGTCTGTCAACACCTGTGCGACTGCTTTTTTCCAGCCCTGATACTTCTCATTTCTTTCGGAGGCATCCATCTTCGGAGAGAATTTTGTACGGCTCATCTGTCCAAAAACTTCTTCACGGTTGTAGATTCCTGCCGCAATGCCGGCCGCATAAGCTGCACCGATACCGGATAATTCCTCTGCGGACGGAACCTGCACGGACACATCTGCAATGTCGCTCTGGAACTGCATCAGATATTTGTTTTTGGTCGGACCGCCATCCACACGGAGCTCTCCGATCGCAATACCGGATTCTTCGCTCATGGCTTTAACTACGTCTGTGATCTGGTATGCAATGCAGTCCAGACCGGCACGGACGATCTCCGCTCTCTTTGTCGTTCTGGTCATTCCGGTGAGGATCCCCTCTGCCTCACTGTCCCAGTAAGGTGCACCAAGTCCGGTAAACGCTGGAACCAGATATGCATGGTCTTTTGGATTCGCCTCAAACGCCAGTGCTTCTGTCTCACCCGGAGATGCTATCAGCTTCAGATCATCCTTGAGCCAGGTGATCACAGCCCCTGTATAATTGATATTTCCTTCCAGAACATAGTTCACTTCTCCATTCAGTTTCCACGCAAGAGAAGTTACCACGCGGTTACTGTAGACCGGTTTCTTACCGATGTTCATCATAATGGAGGAACCTGTTCCGTAAGTGGTCTTGATCATTCCTGTCTCGATACATCCCTGTCCAAACAGTGCTCCATGGGAATCTCCAAGAACACCGCGGATCGGAATCGGTGCATCCAGATAACCGTCAAAATCTGTTGTGCCGTATTCGCCATCGGAATCTGTCACTTCTGCAAGGCAGGATACCGGGATCCCAAACAGTCCGCAGACTTCCGGATCCCAGGCAAGCTCTCCGATATGGAACATCTGGGTACGGGAAGCATTGGAATAATCGGTGCGGAATTCTCTTCCGCCAGTCAGCTTATAGACCAGCCAGCTGTCGATCGTTCCACAGCAGAGTTCGCCTCTGTCTGCCTTTTCCTGTGCTCCCGGCACATTCTGGAGGACCCAGGCGATCTTTGCTGCTGAAAAATACGGAGATAACTGAAGCCCTGTATGTGAACGAACCAGTTCTTCTGCATTTTCATACTCTGCAGCGATCTTTTTGCAGATCTCACTTCCTCTTGCACACTGCCATACAACTGCATTGTATACCGGTTTTCCGGTTTTGCGGTCCCAGACAAGAGCGGTTTCTCTCTGATTGCTGATTCCAAGTACAGAGATTTCTTTTTTGTCGATTCCTGCTTTTTCGATGAGATTTTTTACAACCTGAAGGGTATTCGCATAAATCTCCTCCGGATCATGCTCGACCCATCCACGTTCATCGATATATTGTTTATGTGGAAGATCAGCTCTGCAGACAAGGGCTCCTTTTTCATCAAAAAGGAGTCCCTTTGTTCCCTGTGTACTCTGATCGATCCCAAGTACATATTTATTCATATTATTTCACCAGTTCCGCTGCTTTTTTTGCGATGCCTTCTGCATTTAATCCATAATAATCAAACACTTCTCTGGATGTTCCTGTGATGACCGGTGCATCCGGAAGAGACATATTGACTACCTTACGCGGGCACTCGCTTCCTACCACCTGGCTTACCATGGAGCCAAGTCCGCCAAACGGTGCATGTTCCTCTACAGTAAGAACTGCTTTTGAATTGGAAGCAGCCTTTACGATTGCTGCTTTATCAAGCGGCTTGATACAGTACATATCTACTACAGCTGCACTGATTCCCTGCTCTTTCAAAAGCTCTGCTGCTGCCTTTGCAGGTCCTACCATCTCGCCGCAGGCAATGATCGCAACATCACTTCCTTCACAGATCACCGTTGCCTTATCCATCTCAAATGGTACGTTTCCTTCTTCGTAAACAGGGTCTACTGCGTTACGTCCAACACGTATATAAGCCGGCTTCTCGTCCTTGAGAAGTGCTTTTGTCAGTTCTTTTGTCTGAAGATGATCGCTCGGGATATAAACTCTCATGTTCGGAATTGCAGACATTGCTGCGATATCCTGTGCGGAATGATGGCTCATTCCCAGCGCACCGTAGCTTACACCACCGCTGATTCCGATGAGTTTTACATTGGTATTAGAGTAGGCAACATCCACCTTTGCCTGTTCATAGCTTCTTGTAGAAAGGAAGCAGGCCGGTGATACTGCATAGGATTTTTTGCCGCATTTTGCAAGTCCGGCAGAGATACTTACAAGATTCTGCTCTGCGATACCAGTCTCTACAAACTGATCCGGATAAGTTTCTGCAAACGGGGTAAAGGATCCGCTTCCTCTGGAATCGCTGCACAGTGCAACGATATCTTTATCGGTTTTTGCTGCTTCCATCAGCACTTCACAAATCATCTGTTTATTGGCAATTTTACTCATTGAGAGCAGCCTCCTTTCTTGCTTCCAGGTCTTTCATGATCTGATCATATTCTTCTGCATTCGGTACATGATGATGCCATGCTGCCTTGTCTTCCATAACAGAAGAGCCACATCCCTTGATAGTGTTTGCGATCAGTACGGTTGGTTTTCCTTTTACTGTTTTTGCTTCCTCAAATGCCGCATTTAACTGGTCGATATTGTTGCCGTCTTTTACATCGATCACGTTCCATCCGAAGCTTCTGAATCTTTCGTGAAGATCATCCTGATGCATAACGTCTTCTGTATTTCCGGAGATCTGAAGACGGTTTCTGTCGACTACTGCACACAGATTGTCGAGTTTGTACTGGCTGGCTGCCATTGCACCTTCCCAGACAGAACCTTCTGCCAACTCGCCATCACCCATAACAGTATAAACACGATAGGTGAGACCATTCATTTTTCCTGCAAGTGCCATACCAACACTTACCGGAAGTCCATGTCCCAGAGAACCGGAGTTCATTTCGATTCCCGGAAGCTTATTGTTCGGATGTCCGATAAATTTGGAACCGAATTTACTGAAGGTATCGATTACTTCCTGAATCGGGAAGAAGCCCTTCTTTGCAAGTACTGCATACAAAGCTTCCACAGAATGTCCTTTACTCATAACAAAACGGTCATGATTCGGATCATCCATATTGTCCGGTGTTACATTCATCTGATTAAAGTACAGTGCTACCAGAGTATCCATAACACTCATATCACCACCGATGTGTCCGGCTTTTCCGGCACAGATCATATCAATTACATCTTTTCGTAAATCATAGGATAACGCTGTCAGATTTTCCATATTCATCTCATTCTCCTCTTAAATAAGCTTTTACATCTTCTTCGATCGGGTCGTAGAGATCCGGTTTTATGCCGATATATTTACATACCTCATACAGTACCGGAACAACATCCTTGTGGATTCCCACACAGTGATGGATGTAAGGTCCTTCTACGATCTTGGCTTCCAGTCGTTTGATATTTTCTACTTCTACCCAGAGGTAAGTTCCCATTCCCTTTGGTCCGTCCACGCCTTTGGCATTTCCAAGAAGGAGGGAATATTCTCCATTGTCTCCGTCGAAACGTGCCAGAGTAACCTCTCCATGTTTTGCCTCAGCTGTAATCGCACCCGGATGGCTGAATGCCAGCGGATAGGTGATCTTTGGTGTTTCTCTTGCCACGGAGATCGGCCATGGTCCGCAGTGCTGCAGAAGCTCACCATTTTCGATATCCGGATGGCGGATGGTCCAGTCTGCAAAGAAGCTTCTGGTATCTCCCATTCCTGCTGCCTCTACCATCAGTGCGGTGATCGCACCGTGAATGTCAGTTTCGCAGACAACCGGGATTCCTTCTTCGTTCAGAAGCGAATTCGCTGCACACGGCATGATTCCAAGTTCGCACTGCAGCTGGTTCCAGCACTGGATTGCTCCTGCCTGACATCCGTATTTTGTGATCAGGTTCTTCATTGCTACCTTGAGGGCTGCCACGTTTTCAAGTTCATTGTCTTTGATATCAATGATCATGTTCTGGCGGCAGTATTCCATTACTTTGGCAACTTCCGTTCCTTCTTCTTTTGCTTTCTTTACTTCATCAGTAAGTTCCGGCATCGGGATCGGAGTAAGCTGGATATTGAATCTCTCCAGAAGCTCTCCTTCGTTGCACATGGTGGTCCAGAATTCATATGGTCTTGTGGAAATCTGGAGGATTCTGATGTTTCTGAATTTCTTTACTACGTTGCAGACTGCCATGAAGTCTCTCAGGCCACGTTCAAAAACAGGATCGTTCAGACGACAGTTTGTCATGTAAGTAAACGGTACCCGGAATCTCCTGAGTACTTTTCCTGTTGCAAAAAGTCCACACTGGGTATCTCTTAAACGGACACCGTTTTCATCCGGACGCTCATCCAGCGGTCCCCAGAGAAGAACCGGAACTCCCAGTTCCTTTGCAAGTCTTGCACATTCAAATTCTGTACCAAAGTTGCAGTGCGGAAGGAACAGACCGTCAATTTTTTCTCTTTTGAACTTCTCTGCGATCTTGTACATTCCTTCGTCATCATAGAGAAGTCCTTCCTCGTTGATGTCTGTGATATCTACAAAATCGATTCCAAGTTCTCTCAGTCTGTCTGCAGTCAGTCCACGATACTTTACTGCATCTGGTGCACTGAAAATACTTCTTCTTGTCGGTGCATATCCAAGTTTAATATGGTCCATGGTATTTCCCCCTTAATGTGTTTTTGCGTTTCTCTTTCTGTAAACATTATTATAAACTGTTCATATTATTTTTCAATAAAATATTATATTTTTTTACCTAAAACGGGAAGTTATACAATTTTTATTTCCTGTTTTTGGATGTTTTTCACAGTTATTCAGCTGTTTTTCAGTATTTTATCCTCAAATATGTTATAAACGTTTATATAAACATTTATAAAAATTTGCATAAAAAAGAACCAGAATGTATATTTTTATTTACACATCCTGATTCTGCTGCTCCACGATCATCTACTGATCATTTGATATTTTTTACGGTATTTCTATATATTATTTTCGGACACACCTGTATTTTGGTGACTGTGCTGGTACCGATCCCATCGATCAGTTCTACCAGACGGCGAACCGCCATCTTACCCATTTCACGCTTCTCTACACGCAGAGTCGTCAGCGGAGGAGAAGAAATTTCACTGAATGTAAGATCATCAAATCCAACAATGGAAACATCCTCCGGGATCCGATAACCCATCTCCTGCAGAGCTTTCATCGCACCAAGCGCGATAATATCATTATCCGCAAAAAACGCAGTCGGAAGCTTGGGCTTTTTCTTAAGATATTCAAGCATATCCTGGCAGGCAGTACTCATATAAGTACCTACTGTTACCGTGTATTCCTCTTTATACGGAACCTTATATTTCTTAAGTGCTGTCTGAAAGCCGATAAATCGCGACCGGAATGCCTTGATTCTGTAATTTCCCCTTAAATATCCAACTTCTCTGTGTCCGTTATCCAGAAGATGCTCTGTAATCGCTCTCGCAGCATCCGCATTATTGATCAGGACAGAGTTAAAATCCATAAGCTCCGTCCAGTGATCCAGTAGAAGGACCGGGCACGAGGCATTCCTGTATAGACTCAGATCACCATCCATCATCTCTGTTCCAAGCAGGATAATTCCAACCCCCTGCTCTTCCAGAAGATCGCGTACCTGCTTCTGATAATTTGGATTTCTCTGGTCAACGTGAGAAATAACCATCTCGTATCCCAGACGATGGCATTCTTCCTCAATACCCTCTATCATCTGCTGAAAAAACGGAGTCTCCTCCAAAATCTGTCCATTCTTCTTAAAAATCACAAGCCGGATTTTGGTCACAGCATTTGCACTGAGATATCCCGTCTCTCTTGCAACACGAAAAATCTCTTCCGCAGTCTCTCTGTTGACACCTTTTTTATGATTCAGTGCATTTGAAATTGTTGCCGGAGAAAATCCGGTCATTTTACTTAGATCCCGAATACTTACCTTCATATATCGCGTTACCACTCCTGTCTGTCCAAAGTTTTACTGCCGATTTCCGTACAGCACTTATGCAGGCAGAAGCGCCTTACAGTCTGCTGTCCAGAACTTCCCGTTTCATCGGTATGGATGCTGTCGCGCCGGGACGGGAAACTGCGATGGCAGATGCTTTCGCCGCCATTTCAAGTCCTTCCTTAACCGGCATTCCATCTATGATAGAAGAAATAAAATATCCAGTAAATGTATCACCTGCTGCCGTCGTATCTACTGCCTTCACCTTAAAGATTCCCTGATGATAAATCCCGGTTTCATCCTGATACACAGAGCCATCGCCTCCAAGTGTCAGAACAATCTTTGCAGACGGATATTTCTCTTTGACCGCTGCAAGGATTCTCTCCGGTTCCCTCTCTCCTGTAATCTGATATCCTTCTATCTCATTTACAAGAAACAGGCTTACCTTTGACATATCACAGTTTTTCAGTTTATCATCGTATGGGGATGGATTCAGAATGATCATCATTCCCTTTTCATATGCGCGTTTGATAATATAATCCAGCTCATTTATCTCATTCTGAAGCAGGATAATATCGCCCTTATCAAAAGCATCCAGGACTTCATCCACAAATTCACGGGTAATGCTGCGGTTTGCCCCGCCATACAGAAGAATACAGTTCTGTCCATCCTTATCCACCTGAATCACCGTATGGCCGCATGGACCTGCTATTTTGCGGATAAATTCTGTATTCACGCCATTCTCTCTGCATGTTTCCAGAAGTATCTCTCCACCATCCCCGATCATTCCGGCATGATAAACTGGAATTCCTGCCTTCGCAAGAGCAATCGACTGATTCAGGCCCTTGCCTCCGCAGAAAGTCTGACGGTCTCTGGAAGCCTGTGTTTCTCCCGGAATCAGGATACTTTCTACCTGATATACATAATCAAGGTTCAATGAACCAAAATTCAATACTTTCATATCTGCACTCCTTATTTCTTATGCCGGAAAAGCAACTCCCGCTCTCAGAATAATATTTGGATATGGTGTGAATTCACCTGTACGCACGGCAAACTTCACATTTCGAGACATTTCCTTTAATTCCGTGTGAGGAACCATATTCCACTCTGCATTCGGAAGCTTTTCTCTGATATAAGCAAGAAGTTCCGGATTTTTCTCTTCAATCTCGTTAGCTATAGTATACTGCTCAATTTCTGCTTCGTCAAGAATCGCGTCCATCACCTGGCGAAATGTCGGCACACCGCCGCACAGTGCAAGATCAACAATCTCCACGCCTTTGGGGATCGGCATTCCGCCGTCCCCGATCATAAAGGTATCCTTATGTCCCAGCCCTGCGATCAATCCCGCAAGCTGTGCATTGATAATCCCTCTTTTTTTCATAAAAACCACCCTGTTTTCCGCTGTTATTTGTTTTCGTTACGTGCCTGAAGTGCCATCTTCGCCTGCAGATTTCTCTGGAACTGGTCAATGATGACTGCGATAATGATTACAAGACCACGGATGATCTTCTGCCAGAACTCTGTAACGCCACACATAGTCATACCATCATTGATAACACCAATTACGAATGCACCGACAATGGTTCCTCCGATACTTCCGACACCGCCTGCCATGGAGGTTCCTCCAAGAACAGAAGCTGCGATCGCATTCATTTCCCAGGATTCACCTGTTTTTGGTGTTGCAGAAACAAGCTGAGAGGTTGCGATAATACCAACGATTGCAGAGCAGAGGCCTGAGAATGCATATACCCAGATTTTTACACGGTCAACTTTGATACCGGAAAGTTTGGATGCTCTTTCATTACCACCGATTGCCTGTACATGCCAGCCAAACGGAGTTTTCTTAAGGATCAGCCCGGCAACCACTGCCACGATGATCAGGATAATAACACCTGTCGGAATCATAGTTCCTGCAAAGTTACGTCCAAACACTTCAAATCCTGTATTTCCAAGTCCTTCATATCCGCCAAGATCGGAGAATGTCGCACCATTAGAACGGATATTTGCAAGACCACGGCAGATGTACATGGAACCAAGGGTTGCAATAAATGGTGCCACATTGAATTTAGTGATCACAACACCGTTGAGAGCTCCAATAAATGCTCCCAGAAGAACTGTGATCAGAACTACCAGCGGAATGCTGAAATAAATAGTCACACCTGCAAACTTCAGAGTCAGACCTTCCTGGATCAGACCACCGGCGATCATTCCTGCAAGACCTGCCACAGAGCCAACAGAAAGGTCGATTCCACCGGTGATGATAACATAGGTCATACCAATTGCCAGGATTCCATAGAGAGCAACGTGTTTTGCTACTGTCAGAAGAGATCCCACTGTAAGGAAGTTATTTGCCGTAACGCTGAAGAAGATCATCAGGATGATCAGAACAATGAAGGTTCTTCCCTTCAGCAACGTCATTGCCAAAGCGTTGTTTGATTTTTTATTATCTGCTGCCATATCAAAAATTCTCCTTTTCACTATTTCTGTGCATGATGTCCTTTATAGGATGCCAGTACAAGAGTATCCTCCTGAATCTCGTCACCACTGAACTCACCTGTCTTCAGTCCATTTGACAGAACCAGAACGCGGTCTGCAATGGATACGATCTCCTGAAGCTCTGAGGAAACAACAATGATAGACAATCCTCTCTCTGCATACTGATTAATAATATCAAATACTTCTGTTTTTGCTCCAATATCAATACCACGGCTCGGCTCATCCATCAGAAGGATCTTAGGCTCTGTAAGAATGCCCTTTCCAATGACAACCTTCTGCTGATTACCGCCTGACAGTGACAGGATCGGCAGATGTTTATCCGCCACTTTGATATGGATATCCTTGATCTGTTCGTCTACTTTCTGTCCTTCTTTTGTCTTGTCAAGGAAAATTCCGGCCTTCTTATAACGCTTCATCGCAGAAAGGGAACAGTTTTTCTCGATGTCCATCGTCTGCACAAGCCCCTGTGCCTGTCTGTCCTCCGGAATCAGTGCAAATCCCTTGTCAATCTGTCCGGAAATAGACTTGATATCCAGCTTTTCTCCTTCCAGGAACACCTCTCCGGTATGTTCCGGATGCATTCCCATCAGGCATTCAAAAATTTCACTTCGGCCCGCGCCCATCAGACCATAGATTCCAAGGATTTCACCTTTGTGAAGATCAAAATTCACATGATCCACCAGATATCCGCCGCCGGCTTTTGGAAGGCAGAGGTCCTTGACTTCCAGAACTTTTTCTGTCTTTGACCAATCTATCTTGGTTTCTCGCTTCGGATAAGATTTCGCACCACCTGTCATTTCATGAACGATCCATGGCACATCAATGTCTTTTACCTCTGCATCAGAAACATATTTTCCATCTCGAAGAATTGTAATATGGTCTCCGATCTGCATGATCTCTTCCAGACGATGAGAGATATATACAATGGAAATGCCCTGAGCTGTCAGCTCTCTCATAATCTTAAAAAGGACCTGTACTTCCTGCTGACTCAGAGAAGATGTCGGCTCATCCATAATAAGAACCTTAAGATCATCTGCAACCAGATTTCTTGCAATCTCGATCATCTGCTGCTGGCCTACACGAAGTTCTCCTACCTGTGTATTCGGATCTATTTCATGTTCCAGTCTTTTGAGGATTTTTTTAGTTGCCTCAACATGTGATTTATTATCAAGTTTAATCTTTCCGACAGTTTTTTCTCTCGCCATGAAGATATTCTGATAAACATTCAGGTTCGGAAAAAGACTCAGTTCCTGATGAATAATACCAATTCCATGCTTTCTTGCTTCCGTCGTATCCTTAAAAGAAACTTCCTGATCACCGATATACATTTTTCCCTCGCTGGGATGCTCGATCCCGGCGATCATTTTCATCAATGTAGATTTACCTGCACCATTCTCACCGATCAGAACGTTTACCTTCCCCTTGAGCAGGTCAAAGGAAACGTCATCCAGGGCTTTGGTTCCAGGATAAATTTTGCTGATATGGTCCGCATGCAGAAACACATGCTCCGGACATGTATAACCCATAACCGTCCCTCCTATTTTGCTTCCAGTTCAACCGGAGTGATCAATATTTTTTCATTGTCGTTTGCTGTGAAACAGCCTGTGAATGAAATGGTTTTGCCATCCAATGATGCCGGATCTGCTTTCTGTACCACTTCTTCATCAATCAATTTATTGATACTCTGAGAAACAGCTGCCCAGTCCTGCTGGTTAGTGTAATCGCCAAACTTGATCACATCCAGTGAATCACGGATAGAAGATCCCTTGTAAACAGAACCGATCTGGATAGAAATTTCTTCCGGTCCATCATAGCCGTCCAGTTTAACAGTCATATATCCTGCTTTCTTTTCCTGATTTACTTCTGTAACTGTACCAGTTCCCTTTACAACATAGTTGATCTCACCGCTGGTTCCCATAGAATATTTTCCATATTTATCAACCAGAGATTTCACATCTCCATTTGCTTCTGTAAGAAATTCTGCAAGGTCCACTGCTTTGCCTTCAAGATCCGGGAGTGCCTTTGATTCCCAGATTCCTGCCACATCGTCACCCGCATTAAACTCTGTCTTTCCTGTATATTCCGCTTCCTGACCAATCTTTATTACTTTCACGCATCCAGTCATGGCTGTAGACATCATAACTGCTGCCAGTCCCACTGCTAACACTCGTTTTCTCATAACCGCGCTCCTTTAAACATTCCTTTACTGAAAGACAGGAAAGCAAGCCTCGCTTTCCTGTCCCCTTTTTACTAAATCAGACTTTTCATTCCAGCGGATTATTCTGCTGCTTCTTCTGTTGTTTCCTCTGTTGTCTCTTCTGTTGTCTCTGCATCAGCTGTGTCTGCTCCGTCCTCTGTATATACGAAGGTTTTCAGATTTGCAACATTGTCTTTTGTGATTGCAACACAGTCAACAAGCTGTTTCTCATCAAGTCCAGTGCTTCCATCTTTCAGGTAAGCATCTGCCTGCTCAACTGCCATCTGTGCCATCAGTGCAAACTGCTGAAGTGCTGTACCGGTTGCCTTTCCGTCTCTGATAAGAGCTGCTGCTTCATCAGAACCATCCACACCGATGATCGGGATGCTTAAACCAGCTGCCTCACATGCTGCCGCTGCACCTTCCAGCATGGTGTCGTTTCCGCAGATGATTCCATCAAGATCCGGATTTGCCTGAAGGATTGCTTCTGTCTTGTCAAACGCCTCTGTCTTTTCCCAGTTTGCTGTCTGCTGTGCCACCATTTCCAGATCTGGGTACTGGTCGATCACTTCATGGAAAGCAGAAGAACGAACGCCTGCGTTTGTGTCAGATTCTTTTCCAAGAAGTTCTGCATATTTTCCTTCTTCTCCCATAGCTTCTACCCATACTTCTGCGATTGCTTTTGCACCCTGGTAGTTGTTTGCTACGATCTGTGAAATTGCTGCACCGTCTTCGTTGATCTCACGGTCGATCAAAAAGGTCGGGATCCCTGCTTCTCTCGCTTTCTTTACTGCTTCGATCGTTGCATCTGCACCTGCATTGTCACAGATGATCGCTGCAGCCTTGTCAGCAATTGCACTGTCAAATAATTCTGTCTGCTTTGTCGGGTCATCATCATGTGATGCAGCTTTTACTTCATATCCAAGATCTTGTGCTGTTTTGGTTGCAACATCCGCTTCTGTTTTGAACGCCGGATTGGATACGGATGGTGTAATAACATAAATGATGTTGGAACCGCCGCCCGGAAGTGCCTCAGTTTCTGCCGCCATAACACTTACGCTTCCCATCATTGAAACGGTCATTGCTGCTCCTAATAATGCCACCAGTACTCTTTTTTTCATTTTAAAACCCTCCTGTTTGAATGAATTTGACAGATATCTTTTATCTGTTTGCCGGGCCTCGTGCCCTGTTGATGTTTTATATTTTAAACGATAATATAAATATTTCAATAGTAAATTTATATTTTCTTCATTTTATTTTTCTTTTTCGTCAATTTAGAAGAATTATTTCGCAGTTTTTTGTGCATTAATTCTATATTTTCATGTGTTATTCTTTATTTTAAGTATCTTTTCTTAACTTTTGTTTATAAACGTTTATGTAAACATTTATTTTGTTTAGGCAAAATCATACCTTAGACCGCTGACTTGTTTTCTTTTTGTGGGAAAAGCACGAAGAGCCTGTCTCAGACATAAGCTATAAGGAACGCCCCTTTCGAGGTGGATATTTGAAAACCTTTTCAAAACCCCTGACGTCCGCTCAGGAAAAAATATATCTTCGCCGTTATCAGGAGGGGGATCCGGAAGCAAAACGTATTCTGATCGAACGAAACCTCCGCCTGGTCGCCCATGTTGCAAAGAAATATCAGAATTCCGGGGAAGATCTGGAGGATCTGATCTCCGTCGGGACTATCGGTCTTATCAAAGCCATCAACACCTTTGACCACACACGCTGTGCAAGGCTTTCTACCTATGCTGCACGCTGTATCGACAACGAACTTCTGATGATGTTCCGGGCAAAAAAGAAATATTCCAGAGAGATTTCCCTGTACGAACCAATCGGAACGGACAAAGAAGGAAACGAGATCAGTCTTTTGGATATTGTCGAAAGTCCTCCTGTAGATATCGTGGAACAGTATTCTGTGCGGGAAGACATCCGCTTTCTGCTCTGTTCCCTGAAAGATACCCTTTCCCAGAAGGAATATCAGGTCATCTGTCTTCGCTATGGTCTTTTCGGGATTGAACAGCAGACGCAAAAAGAAGTTGCAGCACAGCTTCATATCAGCCGGTCTTATGTTTCCCGGATTGAAAAAAACGCCCTCCAAAAACTCCGGGAACTGTTTGAACAGTAAAAAAGACAGGACACTGACCATTTGTCAATGTCCTGTCTTCTTTTATTCTTCTGATCTTCTCAAAAGATCATATTGTTCAATCTCTGTGCCGAGATCAACCGCAAGTTTCTGCTGTGGATGCGGTGCACTCTCAACTGAATTTCCATCTTCATCATAGATTGCCTTTACAACGGCTTCGATATTTCTGCCATCCGGCTTCATGATCTCAATAGTCTCTCCTACAGTAAATTTATTTCTCTGGGTGATGTGAGCAAATCCATTCTCATCAACTTTCTCTGCATATCCCAGATAAGTATATTCCTTAACATAGGTATTATTATCATAGATCTGCGTGTTCTCGTCCGGTTTGCCATAGAAGAAACCTGTCGTAAACTGGCGATAGGTGCAGTTGGAAATCTGTTCCTGATACCAGGACATGTTTGCCCTGTACTTCTCCGGTGATTCCAGATAGTCATCGATTGCCTTGCGGTAGGTTCTTGCAACCGTTGCCACATAGAGAGCAGTTTTCATACGGCCCTCTATCTTGAGGCTGTCAATCCCGCTGTTAAGAACATCGTCCATGTGCTCAACCATGCACAGATCCTTGGAATTAAAGATATAGGTTCCTCTCTCATTCTCAAAAACCGGCATATATTCGCCCGGACGCTTCTCCTCGACGATGGAATACTTCCAGCGGCACGGATGTGTACAAGCTCCCTGATTTGCATCTCTTCCTACCAGATAATTGCTGAGCAGGCAGCGGCCGGAATAAGAAATACACATCGCACCATGTACAAATGTTTCAATCTCCATATCATCCGGAATATTTGCACGGATCTCCTGGATTTCCTTAAGAGAAAGCTCACGTGCAGTTACGACACGCTTTGCTCCCAGCCGATACCAGAATTTATAGGTTTCATAGTTTGTATTATTTGCCTGTGTACTGATATGACACTCAATCTCAGGACAGATTTCCTGTGCATAGGTAAAAATTCCCGGATCTGCGATGATCAGTGCATCCGGCTTTAATTCCTTGAGTTCCTGAAGATATTCTCTGACACCCGGAAGGTCTCCGTTGTGTGCAAGAATATTCACTGTGACATACACTTTCACCCCATGCTCGTGAGCAAAAGCGATTCCCTCTGCCATATCTTCGTGGGAAAAATTCTTAGCCTTGGCACGAAGTCCGAAGGCTTCCCCGCCGATATATACTGCATCCGCGCCAAAAACAACCGCGATCTTGAGGACTTCCAGGCTGCTGGCCGGCACTAATAATTCAATTTTTCTCATAATTTCCTCTTTTTACACTAAGTGAAATTCCGTCTCCCAGCGGCACAATGCTGGTAAGAAGCTGTGGATGATGTTTCAATTCATAGAGGTATTCCCGCATCCTTTTGTAGATCGTGCGATTTCTGCGTTCTACAAGATAGTGTGATTCGATCAGTTCTCCTTCCTGAAGCACATTATCTGACAGAAGAATTCCTCCCGGTGCAAGCAGACGTACCACCTCGGGAAGCCAGTGAATATACTGCCCCTTGGCCGCATCCATAAAGATCATATCATATCTTCCGGAGAGTGTCGGAAGAATCTCTCCCGCGTCTCCTGTAAGAAAGGTGATCCTGTCTTCCTTTCCTGCCCTGCGAAAGTTCTCTCTGGCGATTGGGATTCTCTTTTCATAATTCTCAATCGTTGTGATGTGCATATCCGGCTGTCCGTATTCGCACATAAGAAGCGTGGAGAAGCCCACAGCTGTCCCCACCTCCAGAACCTGAAGCGGCCTTTTGACTGCCAGAAGTACTTTCATAAAGCTCTGCATTTCCCTGCGTATGATCGGAACTTCATTCTCCAGTGCATGCCTCTCCAGTTCTTCAAGAAAAGGCGTGTTGCCTGTATCCAGAGAATTGATGTATGTTCGCATTCTCTCTTCTACGATCACGAAGCGGCTCCTTCCTGCTCTGCATCTCCTGCAAGGATACCCATGATTCGGTTCGGTGTATACGCGGTACTTAAGAGATAGGTTCCCGGTCTCATTTTGCCGCTGTAGTTGGATAATTTTTCCTGAACTACGAATACCAGTGCATCATCGATCAGGCCTTTGCTCTTGAGCGTTCTGGCAATGTCATAACTGGTCGCATCCTCCTTGATGACAACCGTTACTTCCTGTCCCTCTCCCGGACTCATCGCATGCTGGTTAAAAATGTCATAACCGAACTGATATGTGACCTTACCGATCCAGATGATCAGAACTGCCACGCAGACATACAGTGCGATCTTAAAAAATCCTCCTGCCACTGCTACGCCGGCCGCCCCCATCCGGTCCCTCGTGTCTCCCATATAGGTTCTCCTTTCTTAGATCCGGGGAATATTCATCTCCACGCCATCTGTCAGTGTTCTGCATATTTTCTGCATCATCCTGCACAGGGCAAGCTCTGCGTCCAGATAGGCATTCACCTCCGGAAAGCTACGGAGTTCTTCAGATTCTCTGGACAACTGTTCTGCTTTTGCCAGAACGTCTTTCTGCCCTTCTTCATTCTGAAGTCTGAAGTTCTCAGCGCGAAAACGCTGCACCCTCTCTGCCATCTCCGGATTTTTGTTCAGAATTTCTTCCTGTTTCTTAAAATCTTTATAGATCTGGCACTTCTGGATTGAATTCAGAAGTGCATGAATATTCCTGTTTACTGTTTCCATTTGTATGTTTTATGCCTCCATGATGATCGGAAGAATCATCGGGCTTCTCTTGGTACGTTTCCAGAGGAACTCGCTGAGTGCATCCTTAACTACGTTTTTGATCTTTCCCCAGTCTGTGATATTTCTGTCCAGACAGGAATCAAGTGCGGATTCTACAACTTCTTTAGCGTGCTCCATAAGATCCTCGGATTCTCTTACATAGACAAATCCCCGGGATACGATATCCGGTCCTGCAAGAACCACATTGCTGTGGCGTTCCAGTGTCATGACGACGATCATGATTCCATCCTCTGCCAGATGCTGGCGGTCACGGAGTACGATATTTCCAACATCACCGACTCCCAGTCCATCTACAAGGATTGCTCCTGTCTGTACGGAACCTGTCACTTCCGCGCTGTACTCATCCACTTCCAGAACGTTTCCGGATGCCAGGATAAAGATATTCTCCTTCGGGATTCCAAGATCCTCCGCAACGTGCTTCTGGGCTGTCAGATGACGGTACTCTCCATGTACCGGGATTGCATATCTCGGTTTGACAAGTGAATAAATAAGCTTGATTTCTTCCTGGCAGGCATGTCCTGATACATGGACATCCTGGAAGATAACCTTCGCACCTTTCATGGAAAGTTCATTGATAACCTTGGATACAGCCTTCTCATTTCCCGGAATCGGGTTGGAGCTGAAAATAATCGTATCGTTTGGTTTGATCGTGATCTTCTTGTGGATGTTGGCTGCCATACGGGAAAGAGCCGCCATGGACTCACCCTGGCTTCCTGTTGTGATCAGAACCACCTTATCATCCGGATAATTCTTGACCTGATCGATCTCGATCAGAGTGTTTTCCGGAATACGCAGATACCCCAGTTCAGACGCTACGGAAATAATATTGACCATACTGCGTCCCTCCACTGCTACCTTTCTTCCGAAACGATATGCAGTATTGATGATCTGCTGTACACGGTCTACATTGGATGCAAAGGTCGCAATAATGATCCTCGTTGTCCTGTGCTCGTTAAACAGACTGTCAAACACCTTTCCGACTGTTCGTTCGGACATGGTAAATCCCGGACGTTCTGCGTTGGTACTGTCGCACATCAGGGCAAGGACACCCTTCTTTCCAATCTCGGCAAAACGCTGCAGATCGATCGCGTCTCCGAATACCGGTGTATAATCCACCTTAAAGTCACCTGTGTGTACTACGATTCCCGCCGGAGAATAGATTGCCAGGGCAGACGCATCCTGGATACTGTGGTTTGTCTTGATAAATTCGACTGCAAAATCGCCAAGGTTGATCACCTGGCCATGCTTTACTTCTTTTAACTTGGTGGAACGCACCAGGTTATGCTCTTTAAGCTTGTTTGTGATAAGTCCCAGTGTCAGCTTTGTAGAATAGATCGGCACGTTGACTTCCTTCAATACATAAGGAAGAGCACCGATATGATCCTCATGTCCGTGCGTGATTACAAAGCCTTTGACCTTGGAAATATTTTCTTTGAGGTAAGTCACATCCGGAATGACAAGGTCGATTCCCAGCATGTCATCCTCCGGGAAAGAAAGTCCACAGTCCACAACAACAATGCTGTCGCCGTATTCAAAGGCTGTGATGTTCATTCCGATCTGTTCCAGTCCGCCCAGCGGAATGATCTTGAGTCTGGCTGCACCTTTACGTCCACGTTTGCCGGTGCTTCTGCTCTGCGGTTTATTCTGCTGTTTGTTCTGCGGTTTCGCCGGTGCTTTGAGAGCAGCTTTTGCCGGTGTTTTGGATGAGCCGTTCTTGAAATTCGCTCTGCTGTTCCGCTCTGTTCTCTCTGTCTTGTCGCTTCTGTCCGCTTTTTCGCTTCGCTCAGTGTATCTGTTATTCTTCTGTGATTTATTGTAACGATAACTGTTTTTTCTGTTTGACGGTCTCTTGTTATCGTTCGGTCTTTTGTCATAACTGCTGTATCTTCGTTGTGTTTCTTTTGCTTCAGCTGTATTTTCAGTTATATTATGTTCATTCTTCAATCAAGCACCTCCAAATTATTCTGTGCGTTTTGTGCACACTAATCAGGAATACCGGCGGCATTCCTTCCAACTATGCAGACTGTATTTGGTTCTGCGTAACTGCTCACTATCCCGGCAGTTATGATCTGCCTGCTTACATTTCAAGGTCTACGTCATCAAGCATCTGCTCAAAAACCTTGTAAACTGCCTGCAATTCCTCGTCATCCTCTACCATCTCATAGCAGGCCTCCGGCTCTTCACCTTCGGAAACATCCTTGAGGATATATGCAACCGCTTCCTCATCCAGGGAATCCGATACCAGAAGGTAAGATACTCCTCCTATCATAGTCTGCTCTTCAATGTAGAATTCTTCTACTGTTCCGTCCGGAGACTGAAATTTAATTTTTTCCATTTTATCACCCTTATTTTGTCAGAGAATCAAGATATCCCTGTAAAATAAAAACTGCTGCAAGTCCATCCAGATACTGCTTACGGTTCTCTCTGCGCACACCCGCCTCCATAAGGGTGCGGTCTGCCTCAACGGTTGTCAGTCTTTCGTCCCACATAACAACCTCAAGCCCTGTACGCCTCTTCAGCATCTCACCAAACTCCAGCGCTTTCTCTGCACGTTCCCCTACAGTATTGTTCATATTCTTCGGATAACCGACCACGATCCGCTCTACATCATATTCCTTCGTCAGAGCTTCTATACTCGCAAGGGTCTGTCGCAGCTTGTTTTCCTGTTTTCTCCAGATCGTATCCAGTCTTTGGGCAGTCAGTCCCAAAGGGTCACTGACTGCCACGCCAACTGTCTTAGATCCATAATCAAGTCCAAGAATCCTCATGATCAACGTTCCCAGGATTTGTTCTTGATATACTCGTTTAACAGTTCCTCTACCAGTTCATCTCTCTCAACTTTCATGATCATGCTTCTGGCACCCTTATGGCTGGTGATGTAAGTTGGATCTCCGGACATAATATAACCTACGATCTGATTGACCGGATTATATCCTTTCTCGTCCATTGCGGTGTACACCAGGTCCAGGACTTCCTTTACTTCCAGTTCCTGTTCTGGTTTTGTTCTGAAATATTGTGTATTTCCTAAATTGTTTTCTGTCATTTTCTCTCACGTCCTTAATAAGATTTCTTCTTTATTCTAATATAATTCTTCACAAATTGCAAGAAGCACATGTTCATCTGCAAAATCAACCGCTTTTGCTCTGACAAGATCATTGACTTTGTGGTCCTTCGTCTTCTCGATCACAGCACGTACATACTCTTTGCTGTGTGCCATAAAATATGTCTTTCCGTTAATTTCTACTTCTTCCTCAAGAAGCAGCTCCAGCGTCTTTCCAATCATGGATGTCTCATATTCTTTTGCACGAATTTCATGAAGAGCGATCATCTTTTCACTCCGGATGGATTTGACAGCCTCGGTAAGCTGTCCCTCCATAACCGCCGCCTTTGTCCCCTGTCTTCTGGAATATTTAAAAATATGTGTCTCATAGAAGTGGATATTTTTTACAAATTCATAAGACTCCTCAAAATCTTCTTCTGTCTCCATCGGGAACCCTACGATCACATCCGTTGTCAGGGCAGGGGAAGGATAAAACTTACGGATAAGCTCACATTTCTCTGCATATTCTGCCGCACTGTATCTGCGGTTCATATTTCTGAGTGTCTTATCGCATCCACTCTGCAGGGAAAGATGGAAATGCGGGCAGACCTTCGGAAGTGATGAGATTCCTTCCATAAATTCCTCTGTAATAATACGCGGCTCTAAAGAACCCAGACGGATTCTCTGGATACCCTCCACCTCATGCACGGCCTGGATCAGTGACAGAAGACTCTCCCTTTCTTCCTCTTTAAAATCCACACCATAGGAGCTTAAATGAATTCCGGTCAGAACCACTTCCTTATAGCCTCTTGCTGCAAGTGCCCGTACCTCGTCCAGCACTTCAGCAATCTTTCTGCTGCGAACACGGCCTCTCGCATAAGGGATGATGCAATACGTACAGAACTGGTTGCATCCGTCCTGCACCTTGATATAGGCCCGTACATGTTCTGCCGTATAGCCTATGGAAAGATCCTCGTATTCTTTTGTCTTGTTGATCTCGATCACTTTTACTTTCTTGGTGTGTTCTTTTTCATATTCTTCCAGTGCTTCTACGATCTGCTTTTTCTGATTGTTTCCAAGGATCAGATCCACCGCACTGTCCTCTTCCAGCTTCTGTGTATCTGTCTGGACATAACATCCTGTCGCCACAACAATGGCGTTCGGATTCATTTTCTTTGCCTTATGGAGCATCTGTCTGGATTTACGGTCTGCGATATTGGTGACTGTACAGGTATTGATCAGATAAATATCCGCCCCTTCTTCAAAAGGAACGATCTCATATCCTGCTTTCTCCAGAAGCTGCTGCATGGCCTCTACTTCATATGCATTTACTTTGCAGCCCAGATTGTGAAGGGCAACTTTTTTACTCATATTTTACCTCGATCATTCTTTTAGTTGTTTTAATTTTTTCAGACTTTGCCAGAGTTTTTAACCGAAATTTCATTATATTTCCCTTGACTTTTTCAGGGGGTACAGGTAAGATTACTGTTGAAAGAACATAAAAGGAGGATTAATCATCATGAAAACATTAAAGATTTCCCTGAATTCCATCGATAAAGTGAAGGCATTTGTGAACGAAATCAGTAAATTCGACTGCGATTTTGATCTGGTATCCGGAAGATATGTAATCGATGCCAAATCTATCATGGGTATTTTCAGCCTTGATCTTTCCAAACCGATCAACCTGAACATTCACGCAGAAGGAAGTACTCTTGATTCTATCCTGGCTGTTGTTACGCCATATGTCATTGAGTGATTCTGCATCGTTCCGGTTTCTGACCGGACACATCAGACAGTTTTAAAACAGCTTCATTGTGCAACCACATATGAAGCTGTTTTTTTGTACCTTTTTTCAGGATCTGTTACTGAATTTCAATGATTTCTGTTGTAGCCAGTGCTTCTTCCATCAGCTGATCAATCTTCTCGCTCAGTTTCTCCTCAGATCTGCGGATCACCTTGAGGTTCGGCTTTGTTACAGGATGTTTTGCAACAAAGATCGTACAGCAGTCTTCGAACGGCTGGATGGATGTCTCAAATGTATTGATCTTTCTGGAAATCTGAACGATTTCTTCTTTATCAAAGCCGATCACCGGACGATATACCGGAAGTTCACACGCCTCGTCTGTCGCAGCAAGACTCTGCAGGGTCTGGCTTGCCACCTGACCAATGCTCTCACCTGTGATAAGGCCAAGGCATTTATCCTTGCGGGCAAAATGCTCTGCGATACGCATCATATAACGACGCATGATGATCGTCAGTTCCTCATGCGGGCACTGATCGTAGATATAAAGCTGAATATCGGTAAAGTTGACTACATGAAGGCGGATCGGTCCGCTGTAGCGGGCTACCAGCTTCGCAAGATCTACAACCTTCTGTTTCGCACGCTCACTGGTGTACGGCGGAGCATGGAAATAAACTGCCTCTATCTTGACACCACGCTTTGCGATCATATATCCTGCAACAGGGCTGTCAATACCGCCGGAAAGAAGAAGCATGGCCTTTCCGTTTGTTCCGATCGGCATTCCTCCCGGACCCGGAATAGTTTCGGAATATACATAAATCTTGTCTCGAATCTCTACGGATAAGGTCATCTCCGGATGATGCACATCTACAGAAGCCTGCGGGAACGCATCCAGGATTTTCTCTCCGATCCCTGCGCTGACTTCCATGGAAGTGATCGGATAGGATTTCTTTGCTCTTCTTGTATACACCTTAAAGCTTCCTGCATATCCAGGATATCTTGCTTCCATATAAGCTACGACATCCTGTGCCATCTGTTCAAATCCCTGATCCTCATAGATCACAACCGGGCTGATGCCCACAATACCGAATACTCGCTGCAGTGCCTCTACCGCTTCATCAAAATCATATTTCTCCGGGCAGAACACATATACACGGCCCTGCTCCTTTGTTACTGTAAATTCGCCCTCTACCGGCTCCAGAGCCAGTTTCATCTGTTTTACAAGGGCATCTTCAAAAAGATATCTGTTTTTTCCCTTGATGGCGATCTCTGCATATTTGATTAAAAATGCATGAAATATCATACTGGTATTTCTCCTCCTGTTTTTTTATCAGGTTTCTCACCTGAACTATATATTATTTTCTTGAATATCGTCTGAGCATCGGAACCAGTGTTTTCATGGTTTCCAGGAACTGATCCGCTTCTTCGATCGTGTTTTCCTCACAGAAGCTTAAACGGACAGTGCTCTCAATCTGATCCTTGGACATTCCCATTGCACTTAAGGTTGCACTTGGCTTTCTCTTGTGACTGGAGCATGCACTTCCTGCCGAAATATAGATTTCTTTGTCCTCCAGTGAGTGAAGCAGAACCTCGCTTCGAACTCCCATGACACTGATGCTTAAGATCTGCGGTGCCCCCTCGCGAAGAGGCATTCCATTGATACGGATATCCTCTACCTGAGAAAGTCCCTCTGCGATATGCTCCTTGAGCTGATACATATGCTCTACATTCTCATCCAGATTCTTATAAATCTGACCTGCTGCCACGCCAAGACCGGCGATTCCCGGTACATTATCCGTTCCGGAACGCATACCACTCTGCTGACCGCCGCCCAGAATCTGCGGGATGATCCTTACTTTCTCATTGATGTACAAAAATCCGACACCCTTGGGTCCGTGGATCTTATGTCCGCTGACTGCAAGAAGATCGATTCCCATCTTTTTAGGGTAGATGCGGTATTTACCAAAGCCCTGGATTGCATCCACATGATAAAGTGCCTTCGGACTTTTGGCGTGGACCATCTTTGCAATTTCTTCCACCGGCATCACTGCACCGACTTCGTTATTTACAAGCATGGTGGATACCATGATCGTATCTGGTCTTAAGACAGCCTCCAGCGCATCCATCTTTACTCTTCCCTGCTCATCCACAGGAAGATAGGTGATCTCAAAGCCCTGTTCCTGAAGATACAGTGCCGGCTGACTGACTGCCGCATGCTCTACCGATGTAATGATGATGTGGTTTCCGTTTCTCTTATTTGCCATTGCACCACCGATGAGTGCAAGGTTATCGGATTCTGTGCCTCCTGAGGTAAACAGGATTTCTTTTTCCTGCACCTTCAGAATACCGGCAATCGTCTTTGCTGATTCTTTTACATATTTTTCCGCATCTACACCCTTAAGATGCATGGCAGAAGGATTTCCGAAATCCTCTGTCATGGTCTTAACTACGATATCCTTTACGGAATCATAGCATCTGGTCGTAGCAGAATTATCAAAATAAATTTCCATAATATCCTCTTTTATTTCGCTTAGTTTTCAAGCTGGAACATCAGGACAGACAAAATCGCAAGTCCTGCTGTCTCTGTGCGGAGAATTCGCCTTCCCAGAGTGATTGGCTTCGCTCCGCCTTCAATTGCTGCTTCTATTTCTTTTTCTTCAAATCCACCTTCCGGTCCGATAAAAATCCCGACAGACTGTCCCGGCTCTATCCCCGCCAGAATTTCTTTGGTTTCCTGCATTCCCCTGGCAAGTTCATAGGGAACCAGACGAACATCCATGGATTCCGCGTATTTCAGAGCCTCTCTGAAGGTGAGTACTTCATGTACGTTCGGAATCAGCATACGCTTGGACTGCTTTGCCGCACTCTCTGCGATCTGCTGCCAGCGGGCTGTCTTTTTAGCTGATTTCCTGCCATCCAGCTTTACCACACATCGTTTTGTCTCCACTGGAATGATTTCGTACGCACCAAGTTCAACCGCCTTCTGTATGATGAGTTCCATCTTATCTGCCTTCGGCAGGCCCTGAAACAGGTAAATCCGGCATGGGAGCTCATACTCCGGCTCCTGCGAATAAACGATATGCAAAAGCACCTCATCCGGCTCAAAGCTCTCGATCGTACAGCGGTATTCATATTTACTTCCGTCACTGATCCACAGTTCCTCTCCCGTCTTCATGCGGAGAACGTTGGAGATATGATTTACATCACTTCCTGTGATATGGATCTGATGGGCTTCTTCATCGATCTGATGCGGCTCTACAAAAAACCTCTGCATGAAATCAGTCCTTTCTTGCTGTTACGCAGACCCACTCACCCTGCTTTGTAACTTCCACCAGAGTAAGTCCGGCCTTCTCTACTGCCTCTCTGACAACCTCTTCTTTGACATCCAGGATACCGGAAGTGATATAATATGCACCCTTTTTCATCTGGTGAACGATCACCGGTGTCAGCGGCACAAGCACATCTGCGAGAATGTTGGCAGCTACAATATCGTACCTCTCATATCCGACTTCATTCTGTACTTCTACATCATCAATGATGTTACCGATCATCATATCAAAGGTGTCATCCTCGATCTGGTTCGCTTCTTTATTGTCCTGTACAGCAGAAACAGCACACGGATCCAGGTCTGTTCCCACAACATGACCGGCACCAAGCTTAAGGGCTGTGATTCCAAGAATTCCGCTTCCAGTTCCGACATCAAGGATCTCCGCTCCGTGGGTCACATATTTCTTGAGCTGACGGATTACCAGCTGTGTAGTCTCATGCATACCGGTACCAAAGGCTGTACCCGGATCGATGTGAAGGATCATTTTGTCCTTGTCTTCTTCTGCGACTTCTTCCCAGGACGGAACGATCAGAATATCATCTACATAAAACTGATGGAAAAATTCCTTCCAGTTATTGATCCAGTCCTTGTCCTCTGTCTGTGATTCCTCGATGGTACCCTCTCCGATATCCATAAAAGTACGCAGCTCTTCCAGTGCGTTTCTCACATCGCGAAGAATGCTCTCCTTGTCTGCGTCCTCCTCAAGATAAAAATTCAGATAGGCAATCCCGTCATCCTCCGGTCCATCCGGCATAATGTCAACAAACATCTGTGCCTTGTCTTCCTCTGTCAGCGGCTGGTGATCCTGGATCTCAGCACCCTCCACGCCAATCTCTGCCAGTGTGCAGATGATCATATCTTCTGCCTCTGTTTTTGTCTTAATGGTAAAACGATTCCACTTCATATATCAAATCTCCTGTCTTATTCTATACGACAACTTTACGATATTTACGGATTATCCGACTGTTCCATGGCTTAAACCCTTACTGTTCACTCTGTGCACAGTAACCTGGCAAAACCCATTCTAAATCACCATACAGGCACGAACAGCTTTTGTCTTTTAACCCTTCTATCTAATATACATGAAAGCACAAAAAAAGAAAAGAGGGAAACCCTCTTTTCCTTAAAGTTTCTGTTATTTTTAGTCCTCAAATGTCTCTTTGAGTTTATCCATAAAGCTCTTTTTCTTCTTTTCGTTCTTCTCAGAACCGCCCTTTTTTTCATCGAGGGTGACATTTCCACAGACCTCATCAAATCTGCGAAGTGCTTCTTTTGCCTCCTCGTTGAGCTTGGTCGGAACCTGAACGATCAATGTAACGTAGTGATCACCACGGATATTTTTGTTTCTCAGGGAAGGAACACCCTTACCCTTAAGACGGATACGTGTATCTGTCTGGGTTCCCGGTTTCACTTCGTACACAACATCACCATCAACAGTATTGATATGGATCTCACCGCCCAGAGCTGCCTGTGCATAAGTCAGTGGTGCGGTAGAATAGATATTCATATCCTGTCTCTGGAAGATCGGATGACGGGCTACATTTACCTCTACAAGAAGGTCGCCTCTCGGGCCGCCGTTTGTACCCGGCTCTCCCTTCTCACGGATGCGTATGCTCTGTCCATTGTCGATACCGGCCGGGATAGAAACCTGAATCTTCTTGCGCGCAGAAGTATATCCTGTTCCACGGCAGGCACTGCATTTGTCCTTGATGATCTTACCGGTTCCATTACAGTCCGGACAGGTCTGTACATTACGGACCATACCAAACATGGACTGCTGTGTATAGACAATCTGACCTTCACCTTTACATTTCGGACAGGTAACTGGCTGTGTTCCTGGTTTTGCACCTGTTCCATGGCAGGTAGTACATTCATCCTTCAGCACGATCTCCAGTTCTTTGTCACAGCCAAATATAGCTTCTTCAAAAGTAATATTTACACGGGCACGTAAATTGGCACCTTTCATTGGTCCGTTATTGGCACGGCGTCTTGCGCCGCCTCCGAACAGATCTCCGAAAATATCTCCAAAAATGTCTCCCATATCTGCGCCATCGAAACCGCCAAATCCACCGTAGCCGCCGGCTCCACCGCCACCCTGCTCAAATGCAGCGTGACCAAACTGATCGTACTGTCTACGTTTGTCTGCATCACTTAAGACACTGTATGCTTCTGTAGCTTCTTTAAACTTTGCCTCTGCTTCTTTATCTCCCGGGTTTACGTCCGGATGATATTTTTTGGCTAATTTTCGGTACGCGCTCTTCAGTTCTGAATCACTGGCAGTCTTGCTGACACCCAGGACCTCATAGTAATCTCTTTTATCAGCCATCTTTTCTCTTTCCTATATGCTTTAGTTTTAGTTCTTAACTGTTCAGTATCCTCTACCTTCTGAATAGTTACTTTAGTTCTTATATCCAAGATGCCTCCCGTGCAGACCTGACATCTGCACCGGAGGCTTTATGATTATTTGATCTGTTTCTCAGTAACTTTTAGACCTCTTTGTAGTCAGCGTCCACAACATCATCATTGTAGCCTGCTTCATTTCCACCCTGAGCTGCACCTGCTCCCGGGTTCGGGCCAGCCTGGCCGCCTGCCTGCTGTGTCTGCTCGTACATTTTAGCGAAAAGTTTCTGAGCACTTTCCATCATTTTTTCCTGAGCTGCTTTGATGTCTGCGATCTGAGCATCTGTCAGTTCTGCGTTTGCAGTCTGAGCAAGGAGATCCTTCAGTGCATTCAAGTCTGTCTCAACAGCTGCTTTGTCGTTAGCATCGATCTTGTCGCCTGCTTCTTTGAGTGCATTCTCAACCTGGAATACCATGGAGTCTGCATTGTTTCTTGTATCGATTCCCTCTTTACGTTTCTTATCCTGAGCTTCAAACTCAGCAGCTTCTTTGACTGCCTTGTCGATCTCGGAGTCAGACATGTTAGAACCAGCTGTGATTGTGATGTGCTGCTCTTTACCTGTTCCAAGGTCTTTTGCAGAAACATTTACAATACCGTTGGCATCAATATCAAATGTAACCTCAATCTGCGGAACACCACGACGTGCTGGCGGGATTCCATCCAGACGGAACTGTCCGAGGGATTTGTTGTCTTTTGCGAACTGACGCTCACCCTGTACTACGTTGATATCTACTGCTGTCTGGTTATCTGCTGCTGTAGAGAAGATCTGGCTCTTCTTGGTCGGGATTGTTGTATTTCTCTCGATCAGACGAGTTGCGATACCACCCATTGTCTCGATGGACAGTGACAGTGGAGTAACATCCAGAAGAAGGATATCACCGGCACCTGCATCACCTGCAAGTTTACCACCCTGTACGGAAGCACCAAGTGCAACACATTCATCCGGGTTCAGAGATTTGCTTGGCTCTTTGCCTGTCAGCTGTTTTACCTTATCCTGTACAGCTGGGATACGTGTGGATCCACCTACCAGAAGTACCTGGCCAAGTTCGGAAGCTGTGATACCTGCGTCAGACAGTGCACGGCGAACCGGCTCAGCTGTTTTTTCTACCAGGTCATGTGTCAGCTCATCAAATTTAGCTCTTGTAAGGTTCATATCGAAATGCTTCGGTCCCTCTGCTGTTGCAGTGATGAACGGAAGGTTGATGTTTGTTGTTGTTGCGGAAGAAAGTTCTTTTTTGGCTTTCTCTGCTGCTTCTTTCAGTCTCTGAAGAGCCATCTTGTCTGCGCTTAAGTCTACGCCCTCAGCTTTCTTGAATTCTTCGATCATCCAATCTGTAACCTTCTGGTCAAAGTCATCACCACCAAGACGGTTGTTACCTGCTGTGGAAAGAACCTCGATAACTCCATCACCGATTTCAATAACAGATACGTCGAAGGTACCACCACCTAAGTCGTAAACCATGATCTTCTGCTCTTTCTCGTTGTCAAGACCATAAGCAAGAGCTGCTGCTGTAGGCTCGTTAATGATACGTTTTACATCAAGACCTGCGATCTTACCGGCATCCTTGGTTGCCTGACGCTGAGCATCGTTGAAGTAAGCCGGAACTGTGATAACAGCCTCTGTTACGCTCTCTCCAAGATATCCTTCTGCGTCTTTTTTCAGTTTCTGAAGAATCATTGCGGAAATTTCCTGCGGAGAGTATTTCTTATCATCGATTGTTACACGATAATCTGTACCCATCTCTCTCTTGATGGAGGAGATTGTTCTGTCTGCGTTTGTTACTGCCTGACGTTTTGCAGGCTCACCAACGAGACGTTCTCCTGTTTTTGTGAAAGCAACTACAGACGGTGTAGTTCTTGCGCCTTCTGTATTAGCGATAACGGTCGGCTGTCCACCTTCCATTACGGCTACACAACTGTTTGTTGTACCTAAGTCAATACCAATGATTTTTCCCATGATAATATTCCTCCTGAATTTATTCTAAGATTTAAGACTATTAAATATTTCAATTTTTCCTTCCAGAATCAAGATGCTCAACGCATCTTTCGTGCTGCGCACTTACGATTCTGTCAGGATCGTGCCAGAAAAAGTAAATGTCTGCTTCGCAGCCGCTTCCTTTTTCTTTGGGCACGATCAGTTTGCGACTTTGACCATGCTGTGGCGAACTACGAATCCCTTGTAGGTGTAACCCTTCTGGAGTTCCTCTACAATGATGTTCTCGCCAACAGATTCATCCTCCACATGCATCACTGCATTATGGAAATCCGGGTTGAATTCCTTGCCGACAGCTTCGATCGGTTCTACTCCCATGCCTTCCATCGTAGTGATAAGCTGTTTGTAGATCTTCTGCATGCCATCTGCAAACGGATCACCTTCCGGAGCCTGTGTAAGACCTCTTTCGAAGTTATCCACAATCGGAAGCATCTTCTCGATGATGTCCTTCGCACCGATCACATACATACTGGATTTCTCCTTCTCTGTACGTTTACGGAAGTTGTCAAACTCAGCCATGCTTCGCTTCAGTCTGTCTGTCAGTTCTTCAACCTGCTGCTCTAATTTATTGTCCTTTTTCTTCTTGCCGAAGAAAGATGTTTTGGATTTTGTTTCTTTATCGTCATCTGCCTGGGCAGTTTCCTCCGCCTGTGCGTCCTGTCCTGCCGTTGCTTCCGGCGATTCTTCTGTCGGCTCGTTCACAGTTTCTGTTTCCGGAATATCCTTCTCTGTTTCTTCCTGCTCATTTGCCGCATTTTTATTTACTTCTGACACTTTTGTTTTACCGCCTTTCTGCTCTGGCTTCTAGCCGTCTTCATTGCTTTTATTTTTGGTGAAAACCTGATCAAGTTCTACCTTGAGGGTCTTCAGACTGTTTACCACATTCTCATAATCCATTCGTTTCGGACCTACAATACCGATCGTTCCATGCATTCCCTCGCCCAGCTCATAGGTTGCAGTCACAACACTGCAGTCCTTCATAGTCGAGATCGGAAGTTCATCTCCGATATACACCTGAACTCCGGTACTGTCATCTGCCATACGCTCCTTGACCAGATCCACCAGCTGTTGTTTCTCTTCAAATGTGGAGATCAGGCCGGTCGCCTTCGTCGTATCGGATAACTCCGGATACTTAAAGAAGTTCGTGGCTCCTGACGTATAGATTTCCATATCGTCTTCATCAACATGAATCGTAGCTGCAACTGCATCCAGCACTCTTGCCACCAGTCCGCTGTGAATGCCTGCCTGTTCTTTCAATCTGGCGATCATGCCAAGGTTGATATCCTGGATCGGCAGTCCGTTCAGATTGGTATTCAGAAGCAGGTTCAGCTTCAGGATTGTCTCATCGTCCATCTCTTCATCCAGATCGATGATCTGATTTCGGATGACATTGCCTTCGCATACAACAACTGCTACCAGCTGCAATTCATTGACACGGGATAACTGGATAAATTTCAGCTTGCTTCCGCTGTACTGGGGAACGGAAATCATTGTCGCGTAATTGGTGTTGGAAGCAAGAACACGTGCTACTTTCTTAAGCACCTTCTCCATCTTGTCAGTCTTCTCAATCATCAGATTACGGAGTTCCTCGATCTCATCCTCCTTCTCGCGCATCAGCTCATCCACATAAAGTCTGTAGCCCTTATCGGAAGGTATTCTTCCTGCCGATGTATGTGGCTGAACAATATATCCCATCTCTGTCAGATCAGACATCTCATTCCGGATTGTTGCTGAGCTGACATTCAGATCCTTATCCTTGGAAATCGTCCTGGATCCTACCGGTTCGCCTGTCTCCATGTATGTTCTGATGATCGCCTTGAGAATTCGTTTCTTACGATCTGTCAGTTGTTCATCCATGTTCCCAGCTCCTTTCCGTTTAGTCTGTTAGCACTCATCATTAAGGAGTGCTAACATCTATAGTGTTAAGATAGCACTGTCGTAATTATTTGTCAACAGATAATTACGAATTTTTTGAAAAAAACACAAAAATCACAGTTCAGACACAGATTGAGGAAATCTGACATTTCTCGACCTTCCCCATCTGATATCTTTCCTGTGATTTTTAATTTTGCTTCTGTATAATTACAGGCCGCTTCTGCGGATGGACTCTACCACTTCTCTGATCTTCTCCGGCGGAAGCACCAGAGCGAAACGTACATAGCCCTCTCCATGAGGTCCGAAGCTTGCTCCCGGTGTCACGATCACACCGGCTTTTTCCATCAGTTCCATGCAGAACGCCATACTGTCCGTCCGTCCTTTCGGGATTTTGGCCCAGACAAACATCGTTCCCTTGCCATTCGGGAGTTCCCATCCGATCTCTCTGAGTCCATTGCAGAGGGCATCTCTTCTCTCCTGATACATCTGGCACTGCTCCCTGACGCTCTCGAGCGGTCCTTTCAGCGCAGCGATCGCGGCTTTCTGAATAGGAAGGAACATTCCAAAATCAATCTGGCTTCTAAGTTTACGAAGTGCGGCGATCACATCCGGACGGCCCACCAGAAAACTGATCCTTGCTCCGGTCACATTGAAGGACTTGGAAAGACTGAAGAACTCCACTCCGATTTCCTTCGCACCTTCTGTTGCCAGAAAACTTCCCCCATGCGCCCCATCAAAGATAATATCACTGTAGGCATTGTCATGGATGATCAGAATGTCGTACTTTCTGGCAAATGCCACGATTTCTTCATAAAGTCCCGGTGTGGCGATGCTTCCTACCGGGTTGGATGGAAGAGAAACTACCATATATTTGGCCTTTTTTGCAACTTCTTCCGGGATATCCTTTACATATGGAAGAAAATCATGCTCTGCCACCAGTGGATAATAGTATGGTACTGCTCCTGCCATCAGGCTTCCCGCTGCAAATACCGGATAACACGGATCCGGAAGAAGAACGACATCCCCTTCATCACAGAGTGCCATTCCCAGATGTCCCATGCCTTCCTGGCTTCCGTAAACGGTCATGACCATATCCGGTGTCAGCTCAACATCAAATCGTTTCTTATAATACTCACAGACTGCTTCCAGAAGCTCCGGAAGGTCTCTGAGGCTGTATTTCCAGTTGTTATCATCCATGGCAGCTTCTGCCAGGGCCTTCTTGATGTGTTCCGGCGTCTTAAAATCCGGTGTTCCCACACTCATATTATAAATTTTCATACCCTGCTGCTCCAGCTCCATCCGTCTGTTGTTCAGGGCCGCAAAGATTTCCTCTCCAAATCTGTCTAATCTTTTGGAAAACTGCATATCGACTCCCTCTTTCTACATAATGGTTTTATTTTATCACTCTCTCCATTACTGTACAAGAGTAAAGTGTAAATATTTTGCAGTTACATCACTGTTCTGCGATGCCGGACTTTAGGATCTTGCTATATATATCAAGATGCCGGATTCTCCTTACGCTTCCAGTTCTTCCAGATTTTTCTTCAGTTCGATCATCTTGTCTCTGAGCTCTGCTGCCTGTTCAAAGTTCAGGTTCGCCGCCGCCTCACGCATCTGTTTCTCAACCTTCGTGATCAGCTTCATGAGTTCCTTACGGTTCATGGACTCCGGATCCTTTTTCAGCTTATCCTCTGTCTCAGCAACCGCTTTAGAAACCGTGATCAGGTCACGGACTGCCTTTCTGATCGTAGTAGGTGTGATTCCATGTTCTTTATTGTATGCTTCCTGAATACTTCTTCTTCGTTCTGTTTCCTGAATCGCATTTCTCATGGAATCCGTCATCACATCGGCATACATGATAACATGGCCTTCGCTGTTTCGGGCTGCCCGTCCGATCGTCTGGATCAGCGAAACCTCTGAACGGAGAAATCCCTCCTTATCCGCATCAAGGATGGCAACCAGCGTGATCTCCGGAATATCCAGACCCTCTCGCAAAAGATTGATTCCAACCAGCACATCAAACACATCCAGACGCATATCACGGATGATTTCTGCCCGCTCCAGTGTATCAATATCCGAATGCAGATATCTGACCCGGATTCCCACATCCTTCATGTATTCTGTCAGATCCTCCGCCATTCGTTTCGTAAGAGTCGTGATCAGAATCTTGTGTCCCCTGTCCGTTTCTTTGTTTACCTCACTGATCAGATCATCAATCTGACCCTCGATCGGGCGAACCTCGACCTTCGGATCGAGAAGACCTGTCGGACGGATGATCTGCTCTGCACGCAGAAGCTCATGCTCCGCTTCATACTGTCCCGGTGTTGCCGAGACAAACAGAACCTGATCCAGTTTATTTTCAAATTCATCAAAACTCAGCGGACGGTTATCCTTTGCCGAAGGCAGACGGAAGCCATAATCCACCAGTGTCTGCTTGCGGCTCTGATCACCGGCATACATTCCTCCGACCTGCGAAACGGTCTTATGGGACTCATCTATAATAAGAAGAAAGTCGTCTTTAAAGTAGTCCATCAGGGTATACGGCGGCTGTCCCGGCTTAAGCCCGGTAAGGTGTCTGGAATAATTCTCAATACCGGAACAAAAACCTGTTTCCTTCATCATTTCTACATCGAAATTCGTTCTCTCGGCAATTCTCTGTGCCTCGATCAGTTTATCTTCACTTTTAAAATAGGAAACCTGTTCCTTCATTTCTTCCAGGATCGCATCCGCTGCCTTCTGGATTTTTTCCTGCGGCACAACATAATGGGATGCCGGAAAAATCGCCGCATGCTTCAGTTCATTTCGTATTTCGCCTGTCAGTACATCAACTTCTGTGATACGGTCGATCTCATCTCCGAAAAATTCCACGCGGATCGCACGGTCTGAATAATTTGCAGGAAAGATTTCCAGTACATCTCCACGCACGCGGAAGGTGCCTCGGTGAAAATCCATCTCGTTACGGTTATACTGGATATCGATCAGCTCCCTGATCACATCGTCCCTGTCCTTCTCCATGCCTGGACGCAGGGAGATCATCATGTCGAAAAATTCTTCCGGTGCACCCAGACCATAGATGCAGGATACGGAAGAAACCACAATGACATCTTTGCGCTCGCAGAGTGCCGCTGTCGCAGAAAGCCGAAGCTTGTCGATCTCGTCATTGGTAGACGCATCCTTCGCGATATAAGTATCGGTGGACGGGACATATGCCTCCGGCTGATAGTAATCGTAATAGGAGACAAAGTATTCCACTGCGTTCTCAGGGAAGAATTCCTTCATCTCTCCGTAAAGCTGCGCTGCCAGTGTTTTATTGTGTGCAAGTACCAAAGTTGGCTTGTTAAGCTTTGCGATAACGTTCGCCATGGTAAAGGTCTTACCGGAACCGGTGACACCTAGTAAAGTCTCGAACTGGTTGCCTTCTTGAAAGCCTTTGACCAGTTTTTCGATGGCCTGGGGCTGGTCGCCGGTTGGTTGGTATTCAGATACTAATTCAAAATGATCCATATAATTTCTCCTGATCCGCTCTAAGCTGGCGGTGATATTTTAGAAATAGTAGTTGTATTCTTAGTATGTTACTTGTTCGCTCTGCCTGCTTAAAGCTGAAAGAATAGTTTTCTTAACTTTTTCTGCATCAACAGGCTTCGCAATATGTCCGTTCATTCCTTTTTCAAATGCCTTTTTTCTGTCTTCCTCAAATGCATTGGCTGTCATAGCTATGATCAGAATACCGGCTTTTTTCTTATCTGCCAGCCTTCTGATTGCCTGAGTTGCCTTATA